>Ga0180223_1000132_pt1 | contig 144571 bp, 122 predicted proteins | sample eDN5th30CKraftOP_FD_151337 | JGI IMG/M metagenome (GOLD analysis project Ga0180223, IMG submission 151337) | Enriched Organic Plus compost microbial communities from Emeryville, California, USA - eDNA 5th pass 30_C Kraft OP (version 2) (version 2) ...
AGATCGTTTCGACGAGCCAGCAGGTGGAAGTGCAGGTGCTCGAGGTCGACGCCAACAAGCGCCGCATCTCGCTGGGCCTCAAGCAGACCCAGGACAACCCGTGGGAGACCTTCCTCGCCGCCCATCCGAAGGGCACCGAGGTGGAAGGTCCGATCCGCAACATCACCGAGTTCGGCCTCTTCATCGGCCTCGATGGCGGCGTGGATGGCATGGTGCATCTGTCCGACCTCGACTGGTCGAAGCCGGGTGATGAGGTCATCAAGGACTATAAGAAGGGCGACAACGTCAAGGCCGTCGTGCTCGACGTCGACAGCCAGAAGGAGCGCATCTCGCTCGGCATCAAGCAGCTCGGCGGCGATCCCGTCGATGCCGTGTCGAAGTACAAGAAGGGCGACACCGTCACCTGCAACGTCGTTGCGGTTCAGGAGAACGGCATCGAGGTGAAGACCGCCGACGGCGAGCTCACCGCCTTCATCAAGCGCTCCGACCTGTCGCGTGACCGTTCTGAGCAGCGTCCGGAGCGGTTCAACGTGGGTGACAAGGTCGACGCCTTCGTGACCAGCGCCGACAAGGCAGCACGCCGTCTGTCGCTGTCGATCAAGGCGCTCGAGATCGCCGAGGAGAAGCAGGCCGTCGCACAGTACGGCTCGTCCGACTCGGGTGCATCGCTGGGCGACATCTTCAAGGCTGCCATCCGCAAGCGCGAGGAGTCCGAGGAAGGCGCCGAGGAAGAGAAGGAATAAGCACCCTTACAACTCGGTAGCAGCTTGAAAATTGGCGCGGCGGAGGTGATCACCTCCGCCGCGCTAGCATTTTGGCAATGCTCGGCACGGCGCACCCTTGTAGGGTGCTCGATCCTTGCCTAACGTCACCCGCGGATTAGCGGGTTTTGCGGAGAGCTAAATGACGGCCGAGATCGACACTGTGCTGGACAGGCGCCGGCTGCGCCGCCGTCTCACCGTGTGGCGGGCCCTCGCCGTGGCGGGCGTCGTGGCGGCGCTGTTCGCCTTCGCGGCCCGTAGCGATCAGTGGGCGAGCTTCGGTACCAAGCAGATCGCCCGGATCGATATCTCGGGCACCATCACCGAAGACCGCGACCAGCTCAACCTGTTAAAGCGCATCGCCGAAGCCGACAACGCCGCCGCGCTCCTCGTCTACGTGAACAGCCCCGGTGGCACCACGACCGGTGGAGAAGCTCTGTTCCAAGCCCTGCGTGAGGTGGCCAAGAAGAAGCCGGTGGTAGCGCAGTTCGGCACCGTTGCAGCTTCGGCCGGATACATCGTCGGACTAGGTGCGGATCACATCATCACCCGTGCAAACACCATCACCGGCTCGGTCGGCGTCCTGATCCAGTGGCCGGAAGTGAGCCAGATGCTCGATAAGCTCGGCGTCAAATTCAACGAGATCAAGAGCGGCAACCTCAAGGCCGTACCCTCGCCGTTCGAGCCCCTGAGCCCGGAAGGGGAGAAGGTGACCCAGTCGATGATCGACGAGGGCTTCCGCTGGTTCTTAGGGCTGGTCGAGCAGCGGCGGGGCGTGCGCCCGGATCAAATCCCCGGCCTCACCCAGGGCCGGGTTTTCACCGGCCGTGAGGCGGTGGAGCTGAAGCTGGCGGATGCGATAGGCGGGGAAGACGAGGCGGTCGAATGGCTACGCACCGTCCGCAACGTCGACAAGAGTTTGAAAGTCGTTGACTGGAAGCCGCAAAGTGCGTCTTCTTTGGGATTATTCAGTTCTCTGGGGACAGCCGCAGCGAGCTTTTTCAACAACACCTCTCTAGGCCAAATGCTCGGGCGCGACCGTTCCTTCGCCGCTCTTGGCCTTGACGGGCTGATTTCTGTTTGGCACCCTTCGGAAAAGTAATAAAATCAGGCATTTGCGGCGGGGCGAGCGATGATAAAGTCTGAGTTGATCCATAAAATCGCGAGTACAAATCCTCATCTTTACCATCGCGACGTCGAGCGCATCGTGAAGGTCGTCTTTGACGAAATCGTCGAGGCGTTGTCACGGGGCGACCGCGTCGAGCTGCGCGGGTTCGGCGCTTTCACGGTGAAGCACCGCGCCGCTCGCCAGGGCCGCAATCCCCGCACCGGAAGATCGGTGAATGTCGCCGAGAAATTCGTGCCGTTCTTCAAGACCGGTAAAGAGCTGCGCGATAGGCTCAACGGCGGCAAAGAAAGCCACTAGTGCGCGGGCAGGCTTGTTTCGGCCGCAGTCGCGCTCTAGCTCTTCAAACAGGGCCGGACGAACGGCGCTTTCCCCTCAGGGTCGAAGCGCTCCCGGCTAGAGCATTTGCGAGGCTGTGCACGTGCTGAGGCGGATCGTCTGGCTGCTTATTGCTTTTCCGGTCGGGCTGTTGCTCGTCACCTTGGCCGTGGTCAATCGCCACGAGGTGCAACTCGTGCTCGACCCGTTCCGGCCTGAATCGCCGGTGCTCTCGATCGCACTTCCGTTCTACGTCTACCTGTTCGGCACACTGGTGCTGGGCGTGGTGCTCGGCGGCGTTGCGACATGGCTCACGCAGGCGCGATGGCGGCGCGATGCTCGGCTTCAGGGCCGCGCCGCTGCCCGATGGCACGCGGAAGCCGATCGGCTTACCCGCGAGCGCGACGCGGCTGCAGCGATGAAGTCCGGCGGTAACGGGCGTCCGCGTCTGGCTGCGACCGGCTCGTAGGCGAACGCTTCGCACTTCATCGGTGAATTACCGGGGGCTGCGGTGGCGCCGATCCCGCTCCGTCAGATGCGTGGCCAAATCTTGCCTTACGCATCAAACAGCCCAGCACACAAACGATGACGGGTCGAAAACCATGACCGTGGAAGTCAAAATCTGCGGGTTGCGCACCGTCGAAGCACTAGGCGCGGCGCTGGATGCCGGCGCCGACTATGTCGGCTTCGTTTTCTACGGACGCAGTCCCCGCAACGTCGAACTTTCGACGGCACGCCTGCTTGTCGATGCCGCCCGGGGGCGCGCCAAGTCCGTCGCGCTCGTCGTCGATGCGGATGATACATTGCTGACGCGCATCGTCGAGGAGGTCGCGCCCGATATCATCCAGCTCCACGGTGCGGAAAGCCCCGAGCGCGCCGGCGACATTTGTCAGCGATACGGTCGCCCAGTGATGAAAGCGGTGAGCGTTTCCGGCCCCGAGGATGTGCGTGGTGCGCTGGCCTATATTGGAAGAGCCGATCGCATTCTGTTCGATGCCAAGCCACAACCGGGCGAAGCGGGCGCGTTGCCCGGTGGGAATGGTATTGCCTTTGATTGGCGGGCCCTTGCCGCCGCCGACGCCAGCATCGATTATGTGCTTGCGGGTGGCTTGACGCCCGAGAATGTGGCTGAAGCCGTCCGGCTTACGGGCGCGCGCGCTGTCGATGTCTCCTCAGGGGTCGAAAGTCGACCCGGGGAGAAGGACGCCGGGCTTATCCGCCGCTTTATTAGCGCGGCAAAGACCGCTAAGCAGACGGCCTGACGCACCCCGCCGGACCAACGGTCCAGGACGGGTACGGCCGCAAAGGATCGAGGATGTCGACGTCGACCGATAAGGCGAAGGACGCCAAGCTCAACACGTTCCGCGGTGGTCCGGACGAGCGCGGGCATTTTGGTATTTTCGGTGGCCGGTTCGTCGCCGAAACGCTGATGCCGCTCATCCTCGACTTGGAGAAGGCCTATAACGAGGCCAAAGCGGATCCAAAATTCCACGCTGAGCTTTCGCGCCTCAACACGCACTATGCCGGCCGTCCAAGCCCGCTCTACTATGCCGAGCGCCTCACGGAGCACCTGCGTGGCGTGGCGGCGGCAAACGGTGGTGATGGCGGCGCCAAGATCTATTTCAAGCGCGACGAGCTCAATCACACGGGCAGCCACAAGATCAATAACTGCCTTGGGCAGATCCTGCTCGCGATGCGCATGGGCAAGACGCGCATCATTGCGGAGACGGGCGCAGGCCAGCACGGCGTCGCGGTGGCGACGGTGTGCGCGCGCTTCGGGTTGCCGTGCGAGATCTTCATGGGCGCAACGGACGTCGAGCGGCAGAAGCCGAACGTCGCGCGCATGCACATGCTAAAAGCGAAGGTCAATCCCGTCACAAGCGGCGCCGGCACCCTGAAGGATGCCATGAACGAAGCGCTGCGCGACTGGGTGACGAACGTCGACAACACCTATTACATCATCGGTACCGCTGCGGGCCCACATCCCTATCCGGAGCTGGTACGCGACTTCCAGTCGATCATCGGAAAGGAAGTGCGCGAGCAGATGCAGGAGGCCGAAGGGCGTCTGCCCGATACGCTCGTTGCATGCATCGGCGGCGGCTCGAACGCTATCGGCCTATTCCATCCGTTCCTCGATGATGAGAGCGTCAAGATCTATGGCGTCGAAGCGGGCGGCCACGGCATCGATGTCGAGAACGGCCATGCTGCATCGATGACGGGCGGGACCCCCGGCGTGCTGCATGGCAATCGCACATTCCTATTACAGGATAAGGAAGGCCAGATCCTCGAGGGCCACTCGATCTCGGCGGGGCTCGATTATCCGGGCGTCGGTCCCGAGCATGCGTGGCTCAAGGATACGGGGCGCGTCACCTACGTTCCGGCGACGGACAGCGAGGCGCTTCAAGCCTTCCAGCTCTGTGCGCAGCTCGAGGGTATCATTCCGGCGCTCGAGCCTTCGCATGCGCTCGCCTACGTCACCAAGCTCGCGCCGACGCTGCCGAAGAACAATCTTCTGGTGATGAACATGTGCGGCCGCGGCGACAAGGACGTGTTCGCTGTCGCCGGTTACCTCGGCATAGACATCTGATTTCGAATACCTCTGCCCTCGGGGGAGGTGAGCATGGGTATCATTACGCATGACCACTGAGACGCGCATCGATCGCCGCTTCGCCGCCCTGAAGCGCGAGGGCCGGCCCGGCCTCGTTACCTTCATCACGGCGGGCGATCCGGACCTTGAAACTTCAAAAGAGATTCTGGCCGGGCTTCCCGCCGCGGGGGCTGACGTGATCGAGCTCGGCATGCCGTTCTCCGATCCGATGGCGGATGGGCCGGCGATCCAGGCGTCATCGCTGCGTGCGCTGAGAGCCGGGCAGAAGATGCGCGACACGCTCGCGATGGTGGCCGAGTTCCGGAAGACGGATCAGGACACTCCCATCGTGCTGATGGGCTATTACAACCCGATCTACGTCTACCCGAACGAGAGCTTCCTGGCGGACGCCAAGGCTGCCGGCGTCGACGGCCTCATCGTGGTCGATCTGCCGCCGGAGGCGGACGAGGAGCTGTGCATCCCCGCGACGCGGGCCGGGCTCAATTTCATTCGCCTCGCGACGCCCACGACGGATGAAAAGCGTCTGCCCGCCGTGCTCGAGAACACGTCTGGCTTCCTCTATTACGTGTCGATCACCGGCATCACCGGCACCGCGACGCCAAATATTAACAATGTTCACAAGCAGGTGGAGCGGATTAAGCGCTCAACGCCTCTTCCCGTCGCGGTCGGTTTCGGCGTAAAAAGCCCCGATCAAGCGCAGGCACTGAGCAAGGTGGCTGACGCCGTCGTGGTCGGTTCGGCCCTCGTCGGCGCCATCGAGCAGAGCCTTGCCGCGGATGGTCGCTCCACTAGCAAGACGGTGCCGGCTGTCCTAGATTTGGTGGGCTCATTGGCGGCTGCTGTGCGGGCTGCCTGAGCAGAATCGAGACGGCGATTAACCGCTCCAATTGCCGCAGTGCGGCAAAGCGTTGAAATGCGCCATATAAGCGGGTTCTTACGGTTCCATGTGCTAGGGACCAGAGCCCAAGCCTGACAAGGCAATCATTGCCGCCCGGTCCGGCCAAGCGTCGAGAGGCCAAGAGCGTGAACTGGATCAACAACGTCGTCCGGCCGAAGATCCGCAGCTTCCTGACCACGAAGCGCGAAGTGCCGGACAACCTTTGGATCAAGTGCCCTGAGACGGGTCAGATGGTCTTTTATAAAGACCTCGAGGCCAATCAATTCGTCGTTCCCGGCTCCGACTATCACATGCGCATGGGCGCCGACCTGCGCCTGCAGCATTTGTTCGACGGCGGCGAGTTCGAGCGCGTGCCCGTCCCTCCGGTGGCGACCGATCCGCTGAAGTTCCGCGATGGGCGCCGCTATTCGGAACGGCTCAAGGATGCGAAGTCGTCGACGCAGCTCGAAGACGCGGTGCTGCTTGGAGAAGGCAAGCTCGACGGGCAGGATATCGTTGCCGCCGCGCAGGACTTCCGTTTCATGGCCGGCTCGCTCGGCATGGCGGCGGGTGAGGCCGTCATCGCTGGCATGATGCGCGCGGTGGAGAAGAAGACGCCTTTCATTCTCTTCGCCGCGTCTGGCGGGGCACGCATGCAAGAGGGCATTCTTTCGCTTATGCAGATGCCGCGCACCACCATCGCGGTGCAGCGCCTGCGCGAAAACAAGCTGCCCTACATCGTGGTGCTGACCGATCCGACAACGGGCGGCGTCACAGCCTCATACGCCATGCTGGGCGACATCCACATCGCCGAGCCGGGCGCGCTCATCTGCTTCGCGGGTCCGCGCGTCATCCAGCAGACCATCCGCGAGCAACTGCCGGAAGGCTTCCAGCGCGCCGAATATCTCCTCGCGCACGGCATGATCGACATGGTCGTACACCGTCATAAGATGCGCGAGACCCTGAGCCGTCTGTGCCACATACTCATGGGTGTTCAGCCGGTGAAGCATGTCGACCGAACGAAGCTCAACGGCAAGAAGGTCCGCGTGAACGGCAGCGGCATAGATACGGCCAGCCCCCACAACGGTTCTGTGACGGCGGTCGAGCCGGAGATCCTCGAGCCCGAGCAGCACTTCGACCCGACGGTGCGAACCGAAAAGCGCGACATCACGTTGGGCGAGGATGAGACGCCCGCAACGCGCTCGATTACCAAAGATAGACAACACTAGTATACAGGCCTGCATCCCCGGCTCCCCCGCACGGTCATCGATCGGCGGAGGCTCGGGGCCATCGCAGCCGTCCCAAAAGAGATACGGCGGGAGAGCCGCATGCCGACAAGCGCCAAGCTCCTCGCTGAGATGAAGCTGCTGCACCCCTTACTGATCGATCTGTCGCTTGGTCGTGTCGAGCGGCTGCTCGCGAAGCTGGGCGATCCGCATCGGCGTTTGCCGCCGATCGTGCACGTCGCTGGCACCAACGGCAAAGGGTCCGTCACGGCGTACCTCAAGGCCATTCTTGAGGCGGCCGGTGCGCGCGTCCATGTTTACACCTCGCCGCACCTCGTGCGCTTCCACGAGCGCATCGCGCTTGCCGGGCCGACCGGCAAGGCCGAGCCCATCGGGGAGGAGACGCTAGTCGATGTGCTGACGCGCACGCAGGCACTCAACGGCCATGACGACGTTACGCAATTCGAGATCACAACGGCGGCGGCTTTCCTCGCCTTTGCGGAGCATCCCGCCGACGTGCTGCTGCTCGAGGTGGGTCTCGGCGGGCGGCTCGATGCTACGAACGTGATCGAGCGCCCGGCACTCGACGTCATCATGCCGGTCTCGCTCGATCATTCGGAAAAGCTTGGCTCGACGCTGCCCAAGATCGCGTACGAGAAGGCGGGCATCCTGCGCGCAGGCGTGCCCGCGGTTATTGCCCAGCAGGATCGGGAAGCCGAGGATGTGATCCGCGCCGAAGCGCTGCGCCTCGGCGTGCCGCTCACCGTTTGGGGCGAGCACTTCGACGCCTATGAGCAGCGTGGGCGCCTAGTGGTTCAGATGGAGGAGCTGCTGCTCGATCTGCCGCTGCCCGGTCTCGTCGGTAGCCATCAGATCGGCAACGCAGGCACGGCGGTCGCCGCGGCGTTGCGCCTGGCGGCGGCTTTGCCGCGCCTCGGCATTGGCGAGCATGCTATCGAGCAAGGGCTTACGGGGGCATGCTGGCCTGCGCGCATGCAGCGCCTCGATGCCGGGCCGCTTCCGTCGCTGCTACAGTCTGGCACCGAGCTATGGCTCGATGGCGGGCACAATCCCGCGGCCGGGCGCGCCCTGGCGCAGACGCTCGCCGATCTCGAAGAGCGTTCGCCGAAGCCGCTGCACATCATTGTCGGCATGATGGGCCTCAAGGATGCGGCCGGATTTCTTGCGCCCTTCCGCGGGCTCGCGAGCCATGTCGTGGCCGTTCCCATTCCGGGCGCGCACGAAGCGCCGCATGCTCCCGAGGCGCTGGCCGAGACGGCGCGTGAGGTCGGCCTCAAGGCAGAAAGCGCGCCGGACGTCGCGGCGGCGCTGAAGCGTTCCGATACTGCTGCTGCTGGGCCGAAGCGCATTCTCATTTGCGGATCGCTTTACCTTGCGGGGCACGTGCTCGGCTTGCAGGAAGGCGTCGAGCCGCAGTCGAACTAGGGCCGATTATTTTTCGGTGGGGGCCGGCTGCCGTTGCTTCAGAGCGGGGATTCCGCGGCCGGTCGGCGCTATGGCGGTGTCGATCCCACCACGTCCTTGAGATTTGCGCCGTCGAGTTTTGCGCCCTTGAGCACCGCGCCTTTCAGATTCGCGCCCGTCAAATCCGTGTTGCGAAGATCGGCATCGCGCAGATCAGCGTTTTGAAACGAGGACTGCCTCAGGGATAAACCGCGCATATTGACGCCGCACATCCGAGCCGCCGTGAAATCGCAGCGGTCGAGGCCACTCGTTGGTGCGCCACCCAGATCCCTTTCCTGCCATAGGGCGAAGCTTGCATTCGATAGGTCCGCGCCCCTGAAATCAGCTCCGTCCAGCCGCGCGGTAAAGCGCACCCCGGTCAAGTTCGCGTTTTGGAAAACTGGGAGATCGCGCGCGTCGAAGCGCATATCGGAAAATACGCTCGGCCGGCGTATCGACGCGTCTTGCAGCGTGGCATGCGCGAATCGCGCGCGCACCAGGGTGGCTCGATCCAGTATCGCGCGGGAAAGGTTCGCACTCTCCAGATTGGAAGCGGTCAAATCCGCGCCGAATAAATTGGTGCCGGTAAGATCGGCGCCATTGAAATCCAGGTCCGCAAGGTTGAGATCGCTGAGGTCGCGATGCGACAGGTCGGGGCGCTCGCCATTGCGCGCATTTACCAAAATGACGACGACATCGCGCGCGCTAAGTTTGCCTGCGGTGCCAGCGAAGGCAACGGCGCTTGATGCACCCAAAGCGATGAGCCCCATAACCTCGCGACGATCGAAGCGCCTGTTTAGCGTCCGATCCGTCATGGGCGGCCACCCGGCGCTGCCTTGCCCGGAACTGCGGCGGAATAAGCCCGTGCAGTATGCTTGACGCTCATTCGGTTCCCCCGACCTCGAGTGAGTGGGCAGTTCCGCCATCTAGGGCTGCGTCCGCGGGGAGCGCTTGAACAAACGTGCTGCCCGGCTCTCGGCTTCTTCCGAGCTGGCGCTCTTGCCGCCAGCGTGCCGCAGACGTCCGCCGCAGCGGGGCCGGAGCGCATTCTGATTTATGGATCGCTCCACCTTGCGGAGCACGGCTCGGCTTACGGGAAAGCGTCGGACCGCAGCCGAACCAGCGCCGATCGTTTTGCGGCGGTAAGTCCGCTTGACCAAGCGGACCTGACGTGTCGCCGCAATCCGTCGGCGAGTGCGTGATCAAGCAGGAACGTACGTCAATCTAATGACGTCCTCGCCAACGTGATCGGTAGAAACAAGGCGAAGCGGTGGCCGCGGGCCGGCGAAGAACGGTTTGCCGTGGCCAAGCACGACGGGGTGGAAGTAGAGTCGATACTCATCAACAAGACCAAGCTCGGTCAGGCTTCGGGCCAGGTCTGGTCCGGAGACCGCAATCTCCCCAGCGAGCCGAGCCTTCAGGTCACGGATCACCGCCTCGACGTCGTCTTCGACAAGCGTGGCATTGGGGCCGACCGACTTCAAAGAGCGCGACACGATCCACTTCGGTTGTCGCCGCCACGCTGCCGCGAACTCGTGTAACTCCGGGGTCCACTCAGGACGGTCTTCGTCCCAATACCGCATAGTCTCGTACATGCGGCGACCGTACACGCTGCCCGTCAGGTCGCGCACTTGCTCTATCCAGTGCCGAAAGAGTACGGGGCCCGTCGACATTTCCTGGTGGTCAACGTAGCCGTCCAGGGACTGGTTCATTCCAAAGACGAGCTTTGCCATGCCGCAAAATTTCCATCCAAGGTTCTTCACGATAGCTGGAACCGCCGCTACGCGTAAGCGAGGCTGCGCAACACTCGTACCTTGGCTGTGCGGCCGAACGACCGCTCCTGGCTCATGCTGACGTTTGCCCGCCCACCGCTGGTGCGCCAGGTGCCGCTGCTCGGCTAAGCCCGGTCGACGAAGGTGTCGACAACGCGCTTGCGGCCGGCTTCGTCGAACTCGATGGTCAGCTTGTTGCCGTCGACGTCCGTCACCGTGCCGATGCCGAACTTCTGATGCATCACGCGCTCGCCGCGCCTGTAGCTCGCGGTCTCGCTCGATGAAGCGACAAGCTCGCCCTCGATGGTGAGCGGTCCGCGCTTGCGGCGCTGCTCAGCCGGGCTCCATTTCTTCGCCTGTGCGCGGGCGTGATCCTGTGCCCGCTGCCAGCCGGGCGTGTCATAGTGGCCTTCGAAGGGTGGGGCATCATCGAAGCGGCTGCGTCCGTAACCGCCGCGGCCGAAAGTGCCGCCGAAGTTCTGGTAGGCGCCGCCGAAGGGCGTCTTCATCTCGGCCACCTCGACGTGCGCCTCGGGCAATTCATCGACGAAGCGGGAGGGCAGTGCAGACTGATAGAGCCCCTGTTTGCGCCGGTTCTGCGCAAACGAGATCTTGGCGATGCGCTTGGCGCGTGTGATGCCGACGTAGGCGAGGCGGCGCTCTTCCTCGAGGCCAGCCTGTCCGCTTTCATCGAGCGAACGCTGATGGGGAAAAAGGCCTTCCTCCCAGCCCGGGAGATAGACGACGTCGAACTCGAGGCCCTTGGCGGCGTGCAGCGTCATGATCGACACGCGGTCGCCATCGCCCGCCTGCGCGACGTCCATGACGAGGCTCACGTGCTCCAGGAAGCCTTCGAGCGTCTCGAACTCGTGCATAAAGCGCACGAGCTCCTTCAAGTTTTCGAGGCGCGCTTGGGCTTGCGGGCTCTTGTCCGCTTGCCACATGGCGGTGTAGCCGGATTCATCCAGGATCAGCTCGGCAAGCTCGGTGTGCTTGATGTGGCCGAGGCGCGAGCGCCAGCGCGAGAAGCTCGCGATGAGATCGGTGAGGGATTTGCGCGCCTTACCCGGCAGCTCCTCCGTCTCGACGATCATCTGCGCGGCTTGGAACATCGGGATTGAGCGGGCGCGCGCCAGCTCGTGCACGCGCTTCACCGAGCTATCGCCGATGCCGCGCTTGGGTACGTTGATGATGCGCTCGAACTTGAGATCGTTTGCGGGGTTCGCAGTGATTTCAAGGTACGCGATGGCGTCCTTGATTTCCTGGCGCTCATAGAAGCGCGGGCCGCCGATCACGCGGTAGGGCAGGCCCATGGTAATGAAGCGGTCTTCGAAGGCGCGCATCTGGAACGATGCACGCACTAGAATCGCCACTTCATTGAGCTCCTGGCTATCGCGCTTCTGACGGCTTTCGATGTCGTCGCCTATGGAACGGGCTTCTTCCTCGTCGTCCCACACGGCCGACACCGTGACCCGAGTGCCATGGTCGCCATCGGTGAACAGGGTCTTGCCGAGGCGGCTCTGGTTCGCGGCGATGAGACCGGCGGCGGCGCCGAGAATGTGGCCGGTAGACCGGTAGTTGCGCTCAAGGCGGATGACCTTGGCGCCGGGGAAGTCCTTCTCGAAGCGCAGGATGTTGTCCACCTCGGCGCCGCGCCAGCCGTAGATCGACTGGTCGTCGTCGCCGACGCAGCAGACGTTGGGCGAACCCTGGGCGAGGAGGCGCAGCCAGAGATATTGGGCGACGTTGGTGTCCTGATACTCGTCGACGAGGATGTAGCGGAAGCGCCGCTGATAGTCGGCGAGCACATCCGGGTGGCCCGTGAAGAGGCGCAAGTTTTCGAGCAGGAGATCGCCGAAGTCGCAGGCATTCAGCTCTTTGAGGCGCTGCTGGTAGGCGGCGTAGAGCTTTGCGCCCTGGCCCACCGCGAAGCCATAGGCTTCGCCCGCGGGCACCTTGTCGGGCGTCAGGCCGCGGTTTTTCCAGCCGTCGATCAGTGCGGCGAGCTGGCGGGCCGGCCAGCGGTCCTTGTCGAGGCCGGCCGCTTCGATCACCTGCTTCAGGAGGCGAAGCTGGTCGTCGGTGTCGAGGATCGTGAAGCTAGACTTCAGACCGACGAGCTCGGCGTGGCGGCGCAGGATTTTGACGCCGATGGAATGGAACGTGCCGAGCCACGGCATGCCCTCGACGGCGCCTCCGACCAGCATGCCGATGCGCTCTTTCATTTCGCGCGCGGCTTTGTTGGTGAAAGTTACGGCGAGCACCTGGCCGGGATAGGCGCGGCCGGTTGCCAGGATGTGGGCGATACGGGTGGTCAGAACGCGGGTCTTGCCGGTGCCGGCGCCGGCGAGGACCAGCACCGGGCCGTCGAGTGCTTCGACCGCCTCGCGCTGCTCAGGATTGAGGCCGTCGAGATAGGGGGCGGCCGCGGCGGGACCGGCGCTAGCGCTCTGCAGGGCGCGCGCGGAAAGGGATAGGCCCGGCGGGGCGTTTTCTAGCGAGGCGGGGGCGCTGGACCGCGGTTGGGGTGCGGGCCGGGGCGCGGCCTCGGGCAGGTCGAAGGGAGGCGCGTCCGAGTCCGAAGCCTCGTCCGCGACAGGTGATCCGGCCGCCCCAGACCGCGGTGGCAGATCGAAGGGCAGCTCGTCATCGTCCACGGGAGCCGTGTTCGCCAAATGTTTTCCGCTTTGCGCCATACTTCCGAACTATATCACGGGACCCGGCGCGGCAACGGCTGCGCGCGATCCGCCCACACCATGTTGGGTAGGCATATGGGTGCCATATGGGGTGCCGGGCGCTCCGATTCGCCCCATTTTGCCGAGGCCTATTCGCGCGGCCACTCATGGGACAAGCCGCGCGGCACGCCACCCGGCTGGGCGCCATTTTTCCGTTGCGGGGCTATGTAATACTGGCACATCGTGGTCCAGACAGGGCACCGCGAATAAGTTAGAGTGCCCGCCGGCCGTACGTCGATGGTGGCGGTGTGCCCGCAGTATGTCATCGGCGTGATATTTGACACGGGCATCCCGGCGGGGTTGCAGTCGTTCCCATCCCGCGATGTTGCAGGGAGGCCGAGATGCCTATCGGGATCCTGAAAAGTTAGATGAGCAACGGGCTTCTCTATATTGCTGGGCTGATATCGCTCGCCCTGGCGGCGCTCTTTGCCGTTCCCTATTTCATTGACTGGAACGGCTATCGCGGCGTTTTCGAGGAAGAAGCCACCCGCATCCTCGGCCGGGAAGTGCGGGTCGGTGGCAACGTGAATCTGCGCCTGCTGCCCTCGCCGTACGTCAGTTTCGAGAAGCTGCGCATCGCGGATCCGACGGGCGCGACGGGGGAGCCCTTTTTCCGCGCGGAAAGCTTCACCATGCGCCTTTCGGCGCCCCCGCTTCTCAAGGGCATCATCGAAGCGAACGAGGTGGTGCTGGAGAAACCGGTGCTGCGGCTCGCCGTCGATGCGGAGGGCGCCGGCAACTGGCGCAGCTTTTCCATCTCGTCGGGCTCTCTGCCGTTCGTTCCCGCGGGCGTGTCGCTGCAATCGGTGAAAATCAACGACGGCGCCGTCACCTTCCACGGGCCGCGGGGCATCAGCTTTGCCGACCTAACCGGCCTAAACGGCGAGCTGAAGGCGGAATCGGCCTCAGGGCCATTTGCCTTCAAGGGCACAACGCAGTGGCGTGAGGAAGAGCGCGAGCTGCGCCTCGCCAGCGGCATGGCCGAAGCCGACGGCAGCATGCGCTTCAAGGCAACCGTGCGCGGCACGGGCGCCGACAGCAGCACCTATTCGGTCGATGGTCGGGTGGCGGATATCAAAAATACACCGCGCATCGACGGCGAGCTGACAGCCAAACTGGCGCTCGCGGGAGATCCGCTTGCGCCTGCAGATGCGGCTGCATCGGGTAAGCAGGAAGCGCCGCTGCTCGATTTCCGGGCCCACATCGATGGTGACGCAAGGGGGCTACGCGTCGAAAATATCGCCGTCGCTTTCGAGCATGTCGGGCAGCCGCAGCTCATTTCCGGCTCCGCGAACGCGACCTGGGACGATGCGCTGAGCGTCAACATGGATCTTTCCTCGCGCTGGCTCGATCTCGATCGCGTCACAAACCCCGGGGAAGGCGGCGATAACCCGGTCGCCACCGCGCAAAATTTCATCATGGCGATGATGGCCGGCTTGCCGAAAAACGCCGACAGCAAAGTGCGGTTCGACCTGGATCAGGCGAGCCTCGGCGGGGAGCCCGTAAGCGGTGTGCAGCTCGAGGTGGCGCGCAGCGGCGGTACGCTGCTGCTCAACAAGCTGCGTGTCGCTTTGCCAGGCGGGACCCGGCTCGCCCTCGATGGGACCGTTGCGGATGCGGCGAGCGGTCAGTCGTTCCGCGGTGACGTGACGCTGCATGGAACAAGCCTGACGCGCTTCCTCGATTGGGCTGCCCCCGGCAAGCCTCTCGCGGATGCCCTGCGCAACGAAGGGCCTTTTTCGTTGCAGGGTCAGCTCGCAATGGGCGACGGCGCCATCCACCTCACCGAGGCGGGCGCGGAGATCGGTGGGCGTCCGCTGACGGGCGAGATACACTACGTAAATAACAAGCGCCCGTATGTCGATGTGGTGCTGGAGGGCGCCGAGATCGATGCGGGGCAGTTCTGGCCAGCGGGTATCGCGGCTTTCAAACGCGTCCTAGCTCCAGCTCCTAACGGTACGGCCGAAGCGCCTGGGGTACCTTCCAAGTTCGCATGGTTCGATCCCGCGGTGATGGATCTCGATCTACGCGTGCGGGCCGGCGAGCTGATGGCTGGCGGTCAGCGGCTACGCAACCTGAATTTGGATCTCGGCATCGTCGGCGGGCGGCTCGCTGTGCGATCCTATCGTTTCGCGACGACCGACGGGCTCGAGATGGAGATCGAAGGCGATATTGCCGACGCGACGACGAACCCGCGCGGCACACTCCGCTGGACCATGAATGCCCCGACGGCGGAAACGTATGGCAAGCTGATCGCGTTGATGGATCCGCCGGAGGGTGTGCGCGGCCAGGCAGAGACGCTCAGCTCTCTTGCTCCGATGCGCATCGCTGGCGCCTTGCAGCTCGGCATGCGCCAGCCGGGTGCTGCCGACATCGCGATTGATGGCAGCGCGCAGGACGGAGGTCGTGTCGTTGCCAATACGCTGCTCGACGGCGGCCTGGGTAACTGGCGCGCGGCGCCGGCAGATATTTCACTGACCGTCGACAGCACGGATGTTTCGCGCATCGTGACGAGCCTCAGTGCAAGGGGCGCTGCCAAAATTCTATCCGCGGATGCGGCGCAGGCCGGGCAGGTTTTCCTGAAGGCCGTCGGCACGCCTGTCAAAGGCATGACGGTTTCGGCATCGGCACAGGCGCCGGCGCTCTTCTTGGGTTATGACGGTAATGTCGTGCTTCCAGGAGAAGGCGGTCGCGGTCTCGATGGCGATTTGCGCATTTCGGCACGCGCGCTCAGCGATGCGATGGCGGTGGCCGGACTTGGCAGCGGCGTGGCGCTCAGCGAGACGCCCGTCGTCGGCACGCTTCACGTCAGCTCCACCGACAATGCCACGGAGCTGAAGCTGCAGGATCTGAGCATCGGTGGAAGCAAAGTCGGGGGCTCGCTTGCGCTCGCCTATCCGAGCGAAGGCCCGGCTATCGTTACCGGTGAGCTGACCGTCGATGATGCGACCGTTCCGGGCCTGCTGCGGCTGGTGCTCGACCGCAAACCGCCTGCAGAGGTGCCCGGTGCAGAGCCGCTTACAGCGGGCAAATCGATCTGGCCAGAGCATGCATTCGATTTCGCCGCTCTCGACGGTATCGAGGGCAAGCTGGGCGTCTCTTTCGGAACGCTGACGCTCGCCGAGCGCATGGTAATCCCCAAGGCGCGCGCGGAGGTGAAGCTTGAGCCGGGCAAGGTCGAGTTGAGCAAGCTCGAAGGCAAGGTGCTGGGCGGCAACATATCTGCGCAGGTGATGCTGGAGCGTGCCCCGGGAGGTGCGAGCCTCGATGGCACGCTGCGAATCGCCGACATGCACGTGCGCAAGGCTACGTCAGGCGCAGCACAGGACTCACAGGCCTCGCTGGCGCTCGATTTCAAATCCCGTGCTTCGACGCCCGGCGCACTCGTCTCGGTTGCAAGCGGCAAGGGTGAGCTGAAGCTCGGCGATCTCAGCCTTCACGTACCGACGCCGCTCGCGGTAGTTGCAGCCTCGAATGCTGCGCTTAGCGGTGAGGCAGGGGCGAGCGGCGAGCAACTGGCCGAAGCGCTGCGCGCGCAGTTCGATGCCACGGACGTGGCGGTGGGGCCTCGCGACATTCCCATCGAGATTGCGGACGGCGCTGCCAAGCTCGCGCTGGTGACGCTGACCTCCGAAGCCGGCACGACGAAGGTCGATACGACAGTCGATCTTGCTTCCTTGATCGTCGACAGCGCGTGGGTAATCGAGCCGCGCGCACCGGATGTGCCGCAGCCGGATAAGCCGCGTCTCGGAGCGCTGCCGAGCGTCGGTGTCGTGTACACGGGGCGGCTTGCCCATGCATGGGCGCTGACCTCGCGCATCACGTCGGAGCCGCTCGAGCGCGAGCTTGCGATCCGGAAAATGGAGCTCGACGCGGATCAGCTGGAGCGGCTGCATCAGGCAGACGCGGAGCGCGCGCGGCGCGACGAGGAACGCCGCCGCTCGCTGGAATCCGACGAGGGGAGTGCACCGCTTCCGGTGCCGCCAGCGCCGCGCGCGGCTCCTGCCATAGTGCCCTCACCGACGGGGGGTAATGCCATCTTGACCGATCCGGCGACATCGCAGTCCGTTACGGCCGCGCCAGCCGTGCCGCCCAGCAGCGCGAGCGCGCCGGGTGTGGTGGTGCCTCCGGCTCCGGGACAGGAAGGGCAGACTTTCGGGGCTGCGCCGAGCGACATTCTCGAAGCACCCGTTGAAGCAGGGAGCATTACGCCGCCACCGGCAGCGGCGCCATCGGGGGCCAGCTATCGTCCGCGCCGCACGCAGCGACAGATCCATCCCAACGAAGAAGTGTTGCGCAACCTGCAGAACACCAACTGACACCGGTCACGGCGCAAGCGGCGATGGGGCTCTAGATACCCGTCTGTGAGCGGCGCCGGAAATAGTCGAGCACCCACACGCGGACGGCACTCGATAGACCTGCTTCGCCGCGCGCGGCATCGATACGGGCAACCAACCCTGCGAGCGTGGTGTTCTCCATCGCAGCGACATGCTGCAGAGCGTCCCAGAACGGCGCTTCCATGGAGATCGACGTGCGATGGCCTCTGATCGAGAATGACCGCTTCTGCGGCCGGGCCGTATGACGAAGGGATGGCAGCTCTTCGCTAGCGCCCATGTCAGGCCCCGGCCCCATCGTCCCCGTCGCGCCGGAGAGCGTCCAGACGCTTTGCGACAAGCTCCTCATTGGCCCGCTCAGACTGGCGCTCGTGCTTCGTGCGGCCGAACTTGGCTCGGTTTTCAGCGGCACGGGCCTGCGCATCGCGGCGGTGCTTCGCCTTGCGTGCGGTGCGCAGGTTGACGATTTCGGCGCTCATCGTTCAGCTTCCGAAAAGTTGACGTCGTAAACGTGCTGGCGTCAGTCCGGTGCCAGCATCTTGCGCGGATCGACGATCTCGTCGAACTCTTTATCGGTCACGTAACCACCGCCGACCGCCTCCTCGCGCAGCGTGGTGCCGTTCTTGTGCGCGGTCTTGGCGATCTTGGCGGCGGCATCGTAGCCGATTTTCGGAGCGAGCGCGGTGACGAGCATCAGCGAACGTTCGACGCCCGCCTTGATGTTGTCGACGCGCGGCTCGATGCCGATGACACAGTTGTCCGTGAAGGAGACCGCCGCATCGGCCATCAGCCGTACCGACTGTAGGAAGTTATAGGCCATCACCGGATTATAGACGTTGAGCTCGAAGTGGCCCTGGCTGCCGGCGAAGGTGATCGCCGCGTTGTTGCCGAAGATCTGGACGCAAACTTGCGTGAGGGCTTCGCACTGAGTGGGGTTCACTTTGCCGGGCATGATCGAGGAGCCGGGCTCATTCTCCGGCAGCGCCAGCTCGCCGAGACCCGAACGGGGGCCCGAACCCAGCAGGCGGATGTCGTTGGCGATTTTGAAGAGGGCGGCCGCGAGTGTGTTGATCGCGCCGTGGCTCATGACCATTGCGTCGTGGGCGGCAAGTGCCTCGAACTTGTTCGGGGCCGAGGTGAACGGAAGCTGCGTGATGGCGGCAATGCGCTCGGCAATTTTCTCGGCAAAGCCCTTCGGCGCATTGAGGCCGGTGCCCACAGCAGTGCCGCCCTGGGCCAGCTCCATCAGCGAGGGCAGCGTCTGCTCGATGCGCTTGATGCCGTTCTCGACCTGCTGGGTATAGCCGGAAAACTCCTGTCCCAGGGTGAGGGGGGTTGCATCCTGCGTGTGCGTGCGGCCGATCTTGACGATGTCCTTCCAGGCCTGCGCCTTGTCGTTCAGCGCGTTGCGCAGCTTCTGCAGCGCCGGGATCAGCCGGTGGGCGATCTCCTCGGCGCACGCGATGTGCATGGCCGTCGGGAAGGTGTCGTTCGACGATTGGCTCATGTTGACGTGATCGTTCGGGTGCACGGGCTTCTTCGAGCCCTTCTCCCCGTCCAGCATTTCGATGGCACGATTGGAGATCACCTCGTTCGCGTTCATGTTCGACTGGGTGCCGGAGCCGGTTTGCCAAACGGCGAGCGGGAAGTGGGCGTCGAGCTTGCCCTCGATCACTTCTTGTGCAGCTCTGACGATGGTCTCGCCGATCTTCGAATCGAGGCGGCCGAGCGCCATGTTGGTCTCGGCGGCGGCCCGTTTCACGATGCCGAGCGCACGGACGATCGGAAGCGGCTGCTTTTCCCAGCCGATCTTGAAGTTGCCCAGCGAGCGCTGCGCTTGCGCGCCCCAGTAGCGGTCGGCGGCAACCTCGATGGGGCCGAAGGTGTCGGTCTCGGTGCGGGTGGCTTTGTCGTTCGTGCTCATTCGGCGTGCCCATTCTGCGTAAATTCGAGGTACGCCGCTTATCACAGGAGCGGCAATTTCACCATGTTGGCGCCTCGATGGCTGCTGAATGGGCGGCTTCACACGGCGGTCACACCGCCCGCGTAAGGCGCGCCTCACCGAACGAAACCCTTGATGCAGGCGCAGCGGTACGGTTTGCGCGACGTCAGGCCGCACGCACGTACATCGGCGAACGGGATAGGCCGCTTTCATCAGGGGATTTCACCGCCGGGCTTCTGGCCCGTTTCGGCAGCCGCCGTTTCGGCCTAGAGTCATTCTTATAAGGGCCAAGCGAGAGGGAGGCGCAGGCCGCACCGGCACCTCGCCGGATGCGCAGCGCGATGCGACGATGAACATCTGCATGATCGGAGCGGGCTACGTGGGCCTCGTGTCGGCGGCCTGCTTTTCCGAGTTCGGTTGGAGCGTCACCTGCGTCGACAAGGATCCGCAGCGCCTTGCGGAACTGAATGCGGGCAAATCACCGATATACGAGCCCGGTCTCGATGACCTTTTGCAGCGGAACATGCAGGCGGGCCGCCTCGTGTTCACCGACGAGCTCGGCCCTGCTGCCAAGAACGCCGACGTGATCCTCCTGGCGGTCGGCACGCCCATGCGCCGTGGCGATGGCTATGCCGATCTTTCCTATGTGTATGCCGCAGTCGAAGAGATCTCGCCGCACCTGGAGGGCTTCACAGTCATCGTGACGAAGTCGACCGTGCCGGTCGGCACCAGCCGCGAAATCGAGCGCCGCCTGCGCGCCGCCCGTCCGGATGGCGACTTTGCGGTGTGCTCCAACCCGGAGTTTCTGCGTGAGGGCTCGGCGATCGGGGATTTCATGCACCCGGACCGGGTGCTCGTGGGCGTCGATGATGAGCGTGCGCAGGCGGTAATGGGCCGCCTTTATAAGCCGCTCGCCCTGCGCAGCGCACCGGTGATGTTCGTCGGGCGCGAGTCGGCAGAACTGGCAAAGTACGCGGCGAATGCCTTCCTCGCCCTCAAGATCAGCTTCATCAACGAGATCGCCGACCTCTGTGAGGTTGTTGGCGCGGGGGTACAGGAAGTGGCGTCCGCCATCGGCAAGGATCGCCGCATCGGCGACAAGTTCCTGCATCCGGGGCCGGGCTACGGCGGCTCGTGCTTCCCTAAGGACGTGTCGGCGCTGATCCGGACTGCACGCGAGAACAAGACACCGGTAACCATCATCGAGCAGGTGCAGCGGGTCAACGACGAGCGCAAGATTGCCATGGCTCACCGCATCGAGGCGGCTGCGGGCGGTTCGGTTCGCGGCAAGACCATCGCGATCCTCGGTGTCACCTTCAAGCCGAACACCGATGACATGCGCGATGCACCGAGCCTCGTCATCGTTCCGATGTTGCAGGAGCGTGGGGCAACCGTTCGCGTCGTCGATCCTCAGGGCCGCCGTCAGGCCGAGCCGCTGCTGCCGGGCGTCGTCTGGTGCGAGAGCGCCTTAGAGGCCGCGATGGGGGCCGATGTCCTCGTGACCGTGACGGAATGGAACGAATTCCGTGGCCTCAACCTGGAGGCTGCTAAGGCATCGATGCGCGGCGACATGCTCGTCGACCTGCGTAACGTGTTCTCGGCGGACCTCGCCCACGCCGCCGGCCTGCGCTACTCGGCGGTTGGCCGCAAGCCGGACGAGGCCGATTTTGCTTCCGCGCGGCCGGCGCTTCGCGCCGTCTGACTCGCGCTGCCAATCCGCGGGGAGCGACTGATGTGCGCTCCTCGCCGGCGCGGCCCTCGCTACGACGTCGGCGGCCTGCCGATGGGCCGGCAGCTGCACCGTTGGGGCGGTGACACTTCCGATTTGCGTTGGTTTTTTGCTGCATCGCGGCTTAGCCGCCTGCGGGCGCGCTAGTCTTTGTCGCCGGACGATGCGTGCGCGATCGCTCAGCGGCGGCGTGGCCGCGGCGTCGAAAATCCTGCCCGAGCGGTCCGCACCGGGCGCTGCCTGCGGGCGCATGTCGCTGTGCGCTTGCTGCTGGCGTTGAGCGTCTTAGCCGGTTTTATCCGGCGCGCTTCAACTTTTTCACGCCGTTCGACCGGGCGCGATCGGCTGACATTTACGGTTAAGCGCTGTGCATAGATGAAGCGCCGTTGCAGCCGGCGCACGCTGCCGCACCGCGCGTGGCGTGCCTGATGGTGCCGACGGCGCACGCGACGCAACGGGCGGGAAGACGTGTGCACCGCTTCCGGTAGCGAGGCGGCGCAGAGTGCATGGAGCCATTGCGCGTAGTGCGTCGAAGTGCGGTAGCGCACGGCGACACGCCGGCGGATGCGGCGGCGTCTTGCCGACGAAAGTAGACGTGCAAATGGTGGTTCAGCCGCTTGAGGCATACATCGTCTCGTGATCGCTGTTGCTTTTGTAGCGTCTAATTTCTTCGCCGTCGATGTTTTGCTGCACGCATGTCACTGCAATTGTGTGTGACGCGATGCGCTGTGCAGGGTTGATGTCGTGTGCATGCTTCGCTGAAGCCCGTTCGGGTTACGACATTGCAATGCGCACTGTACGCGTCACTAGCGACGCAACTGACCACGCGCTGGTGTGCTGTACCTCGCGCTTATCCATTGCGCGTGTCGCGTCCTCTCAGCTTCGCAACGATGGCGGCGCTTCTTTCACGAGAGCTCTTCCGTCCGGATTGAAGTCGTAAGATGGCTAAAATTGTTCCGGTACGATGCGCCTCGCATCGACCAGTGAACGGGTAGCGGTGGTAAGCGGGCTCACGTGCGCTATATTTCCCGCAGTCACCCTTGCCTCCAGGGATAGCCAGCCATGATCGATCTCACTGTCAACGGCGCCAAAGTTTCCGTCGCTGCGCCCGACGACATGCCGCTTCTTTGGGTCATCCGAGACCTCTTGGGCATGACTGGAACGAAATTCGGATGCGGCATCGGTCAATGCGGCGCTTGCACGGTTCACATCGACGGGGAGGCGCAACGCGCGTGTCTCACCCCGGTCTCGGAGGCCGTCGGGCGCACCATCACGACCATCGAAGGCATCGGCGAAACCGCCACCGGCAAGGCCGTACAGCAAGCCTGGCTGGACCTCGATGTGGTCCAATGCGGCTATTGCCAGTCCGGCCAGATCATGAGCGCAGCGGCTCTCATCAAGACGACGCCCGAGCCGACCGATGCGGACATCGACCAGGGCATGTCGGGCAACATCTGCCGCTGTGGCACCTATGTGCGCATCCGTGAGGCCGTCAAAGAGGCGGCCAAGGTCGCTGCAACCAGCAAGTAGAGGGGCGCATCATGCAAAACATTCTCACCCGTGTCGGCCTCTCCAATGCTGGCGAAGCTAGTGGGCTCAATCGCCGCCGTTTCCTGCAGGCCAGCGCTGCCTTCGGCGGCGGCCTGATGATCGGATGGGTCGAGGCTGCAGATGCCGAGCCGGGTAGCGCGCCCGTCGCCGATTTCGCGCCCAACGGCTTTTTGAGGATCGACCGCGACGGCAAGGTCACTGTGATCTCCCCGTCAATCGAGATGGGGCAGGGTACCTATACGGCGCTGCCGATGCTCGTTGCCGAGGAACTCGACGTGCCGATGGCAGCGGTCTCATATGGAATCGCACCGCCCAACGATAAGCTCTACGGCAACCCCGCGGTCGGCGGCGGACAGATCACCGGCGGTTCCACTTCGGTGCGCGGCTTCTATAAACCCATGCGGGAAGCGGGCGCGGCTGCGCGGCAGATGCTCATCGAAGCTGCGGCTAAGAAGCTGAACGTCGGTACGACGGAGCTGAAGACCGAAGCGGGGCAGGTCATTCACGCCAAGAGCGGGCAGAGAATCGGCTACGGCGCGCTCGTCGACGACGCGGCGAAGCTGTCGGTTCCGGATCATGTGGCCATCAAAGAGCCGAGCCAATTCCAGATCATTGGGAAACCGACGAGGCGCATAGACGCGTCCGGCAAGGTAAACGGGACGGCGAAATTTGGCATCGACGCGCAGGTGCCGGGCATGAAGATCGCTCAGGTTTCGGCTGCGCCGGTGTTCGGTGGCTCACTCACGTCCGTCGACGAGGCGGCGGCACTCGCTGTGCCGGGAGTCCGCCAGGTCGTGAAGCTCGACAACGCCGTGGCGGTCATCGCGGACCATTACTGGGCGGCGCGGAGCGGCCTCGAGGCGGCTGCACCGAAATTCAGTGATGGACCGAACGCGTCGGTTTCGACCGCCGATGTGGTGGCGGCACTCGCCAAGGCCGCAGAGCGCGACGGCGCAGTTGCAAAAGCGGAGGGCGCTGCCGGTGCAGCGCTTGCGGGTGCGGTGCAGAAGCTTGAGAGCGTCTACGAGAACCCGTTTCTCGCGCACGCGACCATGGAGCCGATCAACTGCACGGTCGAGGTCACGGACACTGGCTGCGACATATGGGTCGGCACGCAGATCCCTTCCATCGCGCAGAAGGTGGTCGCCAAAGCGCTGGGTTTCGACGAGAGCAAGGTGCGTATTCACAACCATCTCTTAGGCGGCGGCTTCGGGCGGCGGCTGGAGTTCGACTTCATCCTGCAAGCGGTGCTGATCGCAAAGCAGTCGAAGGATCCGGTGAAAGTCGTATGGAGCCGCGAGGAGGACATCCAGCACGATATGTATCGGCCGTACTATTACGACCGTATCGCTGCCGGCTTCGATGCCGAAGGCAAGCTCATCGCCTGGAAACACCGCATCGTCGGCTCGTCGATCATGTCGCGCTTCTTTCCCGAGGCGATGAAGGATGGCGTCGACCCAGATGCGGTGGACGGCGCCATCGAGCTGCCCTACGACATCCCAAACTTCTTCGTCGATTACGTGCGCGAGGAGCCGCAGGGAGTTCCAACCGCGTTCTGGCGCGGCGTTGGCCCCACACGCAATGCTTTCGTCGTTGAGAGTTTCATCGATGAGCTGGCGGTAGCAGCGAAGAAGGATCCTCTGCAGTTCCGCTTGGAACTTGCGGCAAAGAACCCGAGGGCGCGTCACGTGCTGGATCGTGCCGCGGCGCTCGCCGGTTGGGGCGAGCCGCTGCCTGAACGGCAGGGTCGCGGCATCGCGCTGCTCTATGCGTTCGGCACCTACCTTGCGCAGGTGGCCGAGGTCACAGTGGCGGACAACGGCGAGGTGCGGGTCAACCGGGTGTGCGCAGCTGTTGATTGTGGCCAGGTGATCAATCCCGATACCGTCGAGGCGCAGCTTCAGAGCGGCATCATTTTCGGCCTATCGGCGGCGCTCTGGGGTGAAATCACGCTCAAGAATGGTCGCGTCGAACAGTCGAACTTCGACAACTATCGGGTGATGCGTATCGATGAGGCGCCGAAGATAGCGGTCGAGATCGTGAAGAGCGGGGAAGCGCCGGGCGGTATCGGCGAGCCGGGCACGTCGGTCGTGATGCCGGCGGTGCTCAACGCCGTGCACGCCGCCACGGGTGTGCGGCTGCGCAAGTTGCCCATCGATGTGGGGTCCCTGCGTTCTGCTTAATGAGGAAACGGCGCTTGAGACTGGAATCGGCGGCTAGATGTGCCGCCGATTTTATTTCCACCGGTTCGTTCTTCACCCTCCCCAAGCGGCAACACGCGAGCGGAGCGTGGGGCATAGGCGTAATCGCTCCGAGCTGCGGTTGCAGGACGGTGTGATCTGCCTCTCAGGGCGCGTTACTTCTTGCGGAAGGCGTCCAGGCGCACGATTTGAGCGCCGCCATTATCCTGCCTCGGCGCGGACTGCTCGTCTCCCTCCTTGGCCGCAGCGGGCTGCAGCGGCGTAGGTGCGGGAGGCTCGGGCCGTTCAGACGCAGGCGCCGACGGCGCGGTGGACGGCTGGCTTGCTGGCTCGTCTGCTGTCTCGGCCTTTGTCTTGCGAGGCACGCGGGGCTTCTTCGCGGCGGTCGCCCGCAAGCTCGGAACTCCGCCGACATTTGCACGCTCGGCGTTCGAGCGTCCGTTGGAGCGCTGGATACTTTCGGTGGCGTCCGGCTCCTCCCCTTCGGGGCTTTCGAACTGCATGCCATAGCGCACGCTCGGGTCGAAGAAGACTCGGATGGCGGTGAAGGGCACGACGAGCCGCTCCGGAATACCATCGAACGTCAGCTTGACCTCGAACCCCGCGTCGGAAACCAGGAGGTCCCAAAAGCGGTGCTGCAGAACAATCGTCATCTCGGAAGGATATTTTTCCTTGAGACGCTTGGACAGCACCACGCCCGAGGCGCGGGTATCGAAGGAGATATAGAAATGGTGATCGCCGGGCAGACCGGATTTGGCCGCCTGGACGAGGACCGTGCGCACGACGCCACGCATGGCATCCTGGGCTAAGGCCTCATAATCGATTGTCGGCTCGGCCGGCATCGGTCTCGCTTGTTGGTCCCCGGTCACAATCCCGGTCCGATTGATGGGTCGGACCAGACTTAAGTGGAGGGCTTCTGTTGCCCGGTGCCCTCCGGACCGCGCCTTACCCGGCTAAGGGTAAGGGCTTCAAGTTCAGGCTAGTCGCACCGCATTACGCAGCGAGAGCAGCCTCAGCATAGTTGTCATTGGCAACTATTCTGAATGGCCCGATGACGGCGGAACCATGCCGAGCAAAAGCTAAGCCCTTTACACCTTCGTCGATCCTAGTTCGCCCCCATCAGATGCCGCCACGGGCTCACCGCAGCTCGATCCTACGTGCCTGCCCTCTGCGCATTTGCATTGGGCGGCGGCATTTGGTGGAGGCGCCGGGTACTGCCCCCGGGTCCGATCGGCTTATTACGGCCGCGTTTATCGCCATAGCCGGACGAATCCGGCAACCCGAATATAGAGGCAGATGCACGAGAAAAAAAGCCTGCCTTGCCCGCGACATGTGCAGTCATGCCGTGACACGGTGCGCTTAGAAACCGTCGAGGGTCATCGGCGCGGGCTTTTTGTACGTCCCCGCCAAAAATATGGCTCGCTATGCGCGTCGCACCGCCATGATATAGGCAGGGCAAGGGATAGATCAGCCGGCGCGTGTGCCGGCAATGGTGGGAGCGTAAGCTGTCAGTTCCATCGCATAATTTCGACGCGCTGCCGCCGGAGCCTGCCTATGTTCCGCGGACTGGCTGGCCGGCGTGGGCGGTATTGCCGGCGGGTGCGGTCATTTTCGCTGGCGCCGCCATCATTGCACTTTTTGCCTCGTCGGGCGTCGTCGCATGGCTTGGCGAAGGGCCGGAGATTGCCATTTCGGCGCAGGTGCAAATGGCCACCGTCGGGCTCGTGGCCCTGCAGATCTGTCTCGTCGTGCTTACCATCATTGCTGCAGGCTTTTTCCGCTCCGACCGCGCGGAGACGCTGGCGCTGCGCCCTCCGCGTGGCGGCTGGAAAGTGATGTGGCTGGCGCTCATCCCGATGTTCGTTCTCACCGGTCTGTGGACGGCGCTACTAATGTGGCTCGCGCCCGAGGTGGTGATCGGGGATCTGCGCGTCTTCAAGGACCTGCTGCAGGGCGATACGGCCATGCTGGCCCTGGCTGCCATCGCAATCGGCGCGCCGTTGTCTGAAGAGCTTCTGTTCCGCGGGTTCCTTTTCTCCGGGCTGGCGAAATCCAGGCTCGGGCTCGCCGGCACCGGCGTCCTCACGGCCGCTTTGTGGACGATGCTACACTTCGGCTATTCGATCTTCGGCCTCATCGAAGTGCTGACCATAGGGCTATATTTCTCCTGGCTGCTGGTGCGAACTGGGAGCGCTTGGGTAACGATCTTTTGTCACGCCGTATACAACACGGCCGTTGGCCTGATCCTTTACTTCGTGACGCTGCCGCCGCCTGTCTGAGCCGAGCGCGGCGGGAATCGACCTATATAAACAGGGCTATGGAGCAGTATCTCGATCTCATGCGCCGGGTGCGCAACCACGGCGTGCGAAAGGAAGATCGCACCGGCACGGGCACGCTTTCCGTGTTCGGGCATCAGATGCGGTTCGACCTTACGGATGGCTTTCCGCTGGTGACGACGAAGAAGCTGCACGTGAAATCAATCATCCACGAGCTGATCTGGTTTCTCGCGGGCGACACTAATATCGAGTACCTGAAGCGGAACGGGGTGGGGATCTGGGACGAGTGGGCGGACGAGGAAGACAATCTCGGTCCCGTCTACGGCAAGCAGTGGCGCTCATGGGCGGCCCCTGACGGCAGGTCGATCGACCAGATCAGCGAAGTCGTGGAGACGCTGAAAACCAATCCCGATAGCCGGCGCATCATCGTGTCGGCGTGGAATCCCGCCGACATTCCAGACATGGCGCTGGCGCCGTGCCATTGCCTGTTCCAGTTCTACGTCGCGGACGGCAAGCTCTCGTGCCAGCTCTATCAGCGCTCGGCCGACATCTTCCTCGGCGTCCCGTTCAACATCGCATCCTATGCACTGCTGACGATGATGATGGCGCAGGTGACGGGGCTAAAGCCGGGCGAGTTCGTGCATACGTTTGGCGATGCGCACCTTTATCTCAATCACCTTGCGCAGGCCGACGAACAGCTTTCGCGCAGTCCGCGCACCCTGCCGCGCATGGAAATCAATCCGGATGTGGGGTCCATCTTCAAGTTCCGCTACGACGACTTCAAGCTCACTGGCTATGACCCGCACCCGCACATCAAAGCCGACGTGGCGGTTTAGGATAGCTGCATGATTATCTCTCTCGCTGTGGCGGTTGCGGAAAACGGCGTCATCGGACGCGACGGAACGCTTCCCTGGCGGATTTCGTCTGACCTCAAGACATTTCGCCGCCTCACGATGGGCAAGCCTCTCATCATGGGGAGGCGCACATTCCAGTCGCTGAAAAAGCCCCTCGATGGCCGCGACAACATTGTCGTCTCCCGGAATCCCGACTACCGCCCTGAAGGCGCGATCATGGCTGGCGATTTTGCGACCGCTCTCGAAATCGGGCGGGATTGCGCCGAACGCCGGGGAGTGGATGAGATCGCCGCCATCGGCGGTACCGCGGTGTTTGCGGCCGCGCTGCCGCTTGCCGGGCGACTTTACAAGACGGAAGTGCACGGCTCGCCCGAAGGAGACGCCTATTTTCCAAGTGTAGATTGGGAAGACTGGCGTGAGGTGTCGCGTGAGGAACTACCGCGCTCGGCCACCGACGACTTTGCCGCGACTCTCGTCGTGTTCGACCGGCGGCAAGGTTAAATATTGCAGTGTGCGACTGCGCAGCGCGCGCTTGAACCGGTTCGGGGGCCCACCAAATCTTAGTGGCACGTTTGCGCCGGGGGGAAACCCTGTCATATAAGCGAGCACCCCCTGGCTTCCCGCCGAACTAAACGGGACGCTTTCGACGCCGGAGGCCCTCAAGCCACTCCGGCGCAGCGCTAGAGAATTGAAGGACCTCTATAAATGCCCTGGAATAATCAGAGTGGCGGCGGCGGCTGGAAGAGCGGCGGCGGCGGCAACGGTGGAGGTCCGTGGGGCCAAGGCCCCTCCGGCGGCGGGGGCGGCGGCGGTCAGCCCGATCTCGAGGAGATGCTGAAGCGCGGCCAGGATAAGGTGAAGCAGGTCATGCACGGTGGCGGCGTACCCGGCCCACTCTTATTTCTCGTCGCGGTCATCGCGTGCTCGGTCATCGCTTGGCAGGCGTTCACGTTCCGCGTCAATCCGGATGAGCTCGGCATCGTGATGCGCTTCGGCAAGTACGTCGACAAGTATCCGCCGGGGCTTCACTTCCGGTGGCCGTACCCGATCGACGAGGTGCGCCTGCCGAAGGTCACGCGCCAGAACATAATCGAGATCGGCGTGCGCTCCGGCCGTACCAGCGGCATTCGCGACGAGCGCGCCGAGAGCCTGATGCTGACGGGCGACGAGAACATCGTAGATATCGACTTCGTTGTTTTCTGGCGCATCAAGGACGCGGAGAAGTACCTCTTCAACATCCAGAACCCCGACACCACCGTGAAAGAGGTCGCGGAGAGCGCTATGCGCGAAGTGGTCGGCCAGTCGAACATCCAGCCGATCCTCACCCAGGAGCGCCAAAAGACAGAAGAGGCGGTGCTGGCCCTGATGCAGAGGACGCTCGACAGCTACGGCGCCGGCATTCAGATCGATCAGGTGCAGTTGCAGAAGGTCGATCCGCCGGCCGAGGTGATCGACGCATTCCGCGACGTTCAGGCAGCTCGCGCCGACAAGGAACGCCTGCAGAACGAAGCTTATGGCTACTTCAACAAGGTGGTGCCGGAAGCTCGCGGTGAAGCCGATCGTATCCTCCAGGGCGCCGAAGGCTACAAGCAGCAGGTGGTGAACGATGCCACCGGCCAGACCTCGCGCTTCCTGCAGGTCTATGACCAGTACAAGAACGCACCTGAGGTCACACGGCGGCGCATGTTCATCGAAACAATGGAGCGGGTACTCGGTGGCACTGACAAGATCATTCTAGATAGCAAGGGAGCGGGCTCCGGTGTCGTGCCCTACTTGCCGCTAGACAGTCTTCAAAACCGCACGCCCAGCACCACCACTGAGGGAGGCAACTAATCATGCGCGCGTTCCTCGCACTGTTGATAATCTGCGCCGGTCTTGCGGCCGTTGCGATCTACGCGTCCGCTTTCATCGTGCATCAGAACGAGCAGGCACTCGTGCTGCGATTCGGCGAGCCTAAGCGCGTCGTTACGACGCCCGGCCTCAACTGGAAGATGCCCCTCGTCGATTCCGTCGAGATCTACGACAAGCGTATCCTCGATCTCGACAGCCAGCCTCAGGAGGTCACGGCATCGGACCAGAAGCGTCTCGTCGTCGATAGTTTTGCTCGCTATCGCATCGTCGATCCGCTGAAGTTCTACCAGACTCTCCGGTATGAGGAGGGGGTTCGCTCGCGCCTGGGTCCGATCGTGGAATCGGCACTGCGGCGTGTGCTCGGCGCCGCTACTTTCCAGGACCTCGTGCGTGACAAGCGCGAGGAGCTGATGAAGCGCATTGCCGCGGTGGTAAACGAGGAGGGGGCTGAATTCGGTCTCGAGGTCGTCGACGTGCGCATCAAGCGTGCGGACCTGCCCGAGCAGAACTCCAAGAGCGTGTTCGACAGAATGCGCGCCGAGCGCCAGCGTGAAGCTGCGGAGTTCCGCGCCCAGGGTGCCGCCGAGGCCAACCGCATCCGTGCGACGGCTGACCGCGAAGCGACCGTCATCCGTGCCGAGGCGACCCGTAAGGGCGAAGAGCTACGCGGCGGAGGTGACGCCGAGCGGAACAGGATCTACGCGGAGGCCTACAGCAAGGATCCGGAGTTCTTCGAGTTCTACCGTTCGATGCAGGCTTACGAGCATGGTCTCAAATCGAACGATACTCGGCTGCTGATCTCGCCCGATAGCGAGTTCTTTAAGTACTTCACCGACCCACACGGTAAGCCCGCGGCGCCGTCACAGCGTCAATGAGCGATCTCGTCGTCGGGCTCGGGCTCGTCCTGGTGATCGAGGGCCTCCTGTGGGCCCTCGTTCCCAATCTGGCGGCGCGGCTCCTGGAAGCGGCAGCATCCGTGCCTCAGAGCGGACTGAGGGCGGCGGGCTGGGGATCGGTGCTCGCTGGACTGGCACTCGTGTGGCTGATCAGGGGTTGAGAGGCGCCGTTGCGCTCCGGCTGGCACGCCCAACGGCTGCGTTGACAGCTGCTGCGGCTTGCCATCCACTCGCCGCGACCGCCCTGTAAAATGGGTTGTGAGCGCGTGCGCAAGTGGGCCGGCGCTGCCGGCAGGAGAAGAAGAAGATGAACCTGATGACGGCGTGCGGCCGCCGAGCAGTCGGTATTCTGGTCCGTGGTCCACGTGCCGCCCCGGCGGCGCTACCGGCGCTTGCCGTGTCCTCTTTGATTGCCGGCGCGATACTCGGTGCTTGCCCCGCCATGGCGCAGAAGCGCGGCCCTCAGTCGGTCGCCCCCGTGGCCGAGGAGCTGATCGAAGCTGTGGTCAACATTTCCACGAGCCAAGCGATCAAGGGGCCGCAGGGCCTGCCGCTCCCGAGCGTTCCCAAGGGCTCCCCCTATCACGAATACTTCGACGAGTTCTTCGACAACCGGAACGGCCGCTCGGCGCAGGACCGTATGGTTTCCTCGCTCGGCTCGGGTTTCATCGTCGACGGCAAGGAAGGCATCATCGTCACAAATAACCACGTGATCGATGGTGCGGAGGAAATCCAGGTCAACCTGCACGATGGCTCGAAGCTCAAGGCCGAAGTGCTAGGCAAGGACACGAAGACCGACATCGCGGTGTTGAAGGTCACGCCGAAGGTGCCGCTCAAGGCGGTGAAATTCGGCTCGTCGGCGGCCATTCGCGTCGGTGACTGGGTGATGGCGATCGGAAACCCGTTCGGCCTCGGCGGTAGCGTTACCGTCGGCATCATCTCGGCGAAGGCACGTAACATCAATTCAGGCCCGTACGACGACTACCTGCAGACCGATGCTTCCATCAACAAAGGAAATTCGGGCGGCCCGCTGTTCAACATGGATGGCGAGGTGGTGGGGGTGAACACGGCAATCATCTCGCCGACGGGCGGCTCAATCGGTATCGGCTTTGCCGTACCGGCAGATACGGTGGCGCCGGTCGTACGGCAGCTGACGGAGTTCCGTGAGGTACGCCGCGGCTGGCTGGGAGTGAAGATCCAATCGGTGTCGGAGGAGATCGCGGCATCGCTCGGCATTCCCGAAAATGCCGGGGCCCTCGTTGCGGCCATCACGCCGGGCGGTCCTGCGGAGAAGGGCGGCGTGCAGGCCGGCGATATCATCCTGCGCTTCGATAACGAGGATGTTTCCGGAATGCGCAGCCTGCCGCGTCTCGTGGCGCGTGCGCCGATCGACAAGATGGTGCCCGTGGAGGTGCTGCGAAACGGTCAGCGGCAGACCCTCCAGGTCACGGTGGGGCTGCTGTCGGAGGACGAAGACCGCGTTTCTCCCGATGGCAAGCCGGACGACAGCTCCGAGACGCAGCTTCTGGGGCTCGGTCTTACCCCGCTGACGGAGGCGGGGCGGCAAAAATTCGATCTCGACAAGGGCATGAAGGGTGCGCTCGTGAATAGCGTCGACCCGAAGAGCCCTGTCGCAAACAACATCCGGCCCGGCGATGTCATCGTGCAGGCCGCCAACGAGCCCGTCGCCAATCCAAAGGATCTCGTGCGGCGCATGGAGGCGGCCAAGAAGGCAAACCGCAAGACGCTGATGCTCGAGCTGGAGGACGCGAACGGCGCTCACCGGTTCGTTTCCGTTCCGGTCGAATAACCGGCGCCGCAACAGGAAAAGAACCCGGCGATCGGCATCGCGCTTTGCGCGCACTTTGCACGGCGCCGGACCACACAACCGCAGGGAGCTCCCCTTGTCGAACCGACATGGCCTTATCGACACCATCATCGACAACCTCGCGCCGGTGAACCGCGATGGCCACAAGTTCATCGCCATCGCGGCGGGCCTCGCGCTTTTGTTCTTCCTCATCTGGCCGCCGCTCGCCTGGGTGTGCGTGATCGCTGCGCTCTACATCGCATACTTCTTCCGCGATCCAGACCGGGTGACGCCGCTGCGCGACGGGCTGATCATCGCGCCTGCGGACGGCCGTATCGCGGCCATCGAGACGGTGACGCCGCCGACTGAGATGGGGTTGGGACCGGAGCCGCGTGTTCGCATTTCCACGTTCTTGAGCGTGCTCGACGTGCACATCACGCGCAGCCCCGTATCGGGGCGCATCGTCCGTTCGATCTACATCCCTGGAGCATTTCTTAATGCGGCCCTCGATAAGGCCAGCGAGGAGAACGAGCGCCGGGTCATGATCATCGAGAAGCCCGACCGGACCGAGATCGGCGTCGTACAGATCGCCGGTCTCATCGCCCGCCGTATCGTGCCGTTCACCCATGAGGGTGATACTGTAGGCGTCGGTGAGCGGCTTGGGCTTATCCGGTTCGGCTCTCGCGTCGACGTCTATCTCCCGCGGGGACACCATCCGCTGGTGGCCGTGGGGCAGCGAGCGACGGCGGGCGAGACCGTGCTGGCGGACCTGCAGTCGACGGAAGCGGAGCGCGTGGCACGGCGGAGCTGACGAATGGTGAAAGTGCGGCGCTGGCGCAAGGGGCACCGCGAGCAAAAGGTGTTCGGCATGGACCCCATCATCCCCCGGCTGGAGCGCGAGACGCGGCGGCGGCGCCGCGCTCCGATGTTCCACCATCAGCGCATACCGGTGCGCATGCTGGTGCCGAACTTCTTCACCTTGCTCGGACTGTGCGCCGGCCTCACCTCCATTCGCATGTCGATCGAGGGTCGTTACGAACTGGCGCTTGCCGCCATCGTATTTGCAGCCCTGCTGGATGGCATCGATGGCCGCGTGGCGCGCCTATTGAAGGCATCGTCCCGCTTCGGCGCCGAACTCGACAGCCTTGCTGACTTCGTAAATTTCGGCGTTGCTCCCGCCTTTTTAATCTTCACGTGGGGGCTCGGCGATCTCAAAAGTCTCGGCTGGATCTGCGTGATGATCTTCGCGCTCGCCTCGGCGCTGCGCCTTGCGCGCTTCAACGCGGCGATCGATGAAGATAGGCCGCGCTGGCAGTCAGCATATTTCTCCGGCATGCCGACGCCCGCGGCGGCGATCGTCGTGCTGCTGCCGGTTTATATCCAGCATCTTGGCTTCAGCGAGATCCAGTCCTCACCCTTCATGCTCGATGCGGTGCTGATCTACACACTCACCATCGCCTTCCTCATGGTTTCGACGATCCCGACGTTCTCCGGTAAGCTGCTGGGTGAACGCATCTCGCGGGAATATGTGCTGCCGCTCTTTATATTCGCCATCGGTTTCGTTGCGCTGCTGGCAACCTATCCGTTCGGCACGCTTACGGGGGCGTGCCTCGTCTATCTGTCGACGATTCCGTTCAGCTGGCGGCGGTATTCGCAGATGCTTGCATCGACCGGCGCCTCGCCTCCGACGCCCTCTACTGATGCGGAGCAATCCGAGGCTGGGCCGCGCCGCGTGGTCGCCATTCGCTCGGGCGAGCCGCCGCGGTAGGGCAGCCGATCGAGACACCTGGCGCGGTTAGCGCTGCTGGCGCTGGATCAGCCGGTCACGCAGCGATTTCAAAGGCGACACTTCACGTTCCTCAGCGTGCACTTCATCATTCGCCGCAGCGGCGTTTGGATCTTTTCGGACAATAGTGCCCGGCCGTGATGGCTGGTGGGCCTGCGGCCGTGACGCGGGGTGAGACGGCCCCGCGGCCGGGCCGGGCGCGCCACGTGGGGCCGGCTCCGGGTCGCGCCGAGACGGCGCTTGGGGTGTCTGGTGCGCCTCGTGCTCAGCGTGGTGCTCGCGCTCCGGCGGCGTATAGCTCTCCGCCATGAAGGCGGCGGAGCCCGTAATGTCGCCGCCCGCACCGATGTCGGACGTGCGCCACTTCTCGACGACGTGCTCAAGGAACCCTTCATCGCCCACCGAGCGCTGCCAGTGCTCGGTGAAGCGTGCCGTCGTCGAGCGCGGCAGACATCCTGCCGGGAGCTCGTCGAATTTGATGCGCACAGGCAGGGCGACGCCGTCACCGAATGCGAGCGCCTCGCGCTGGCCGAGGGATGGCAGAAACTCCAAAAGCCCCGAGCCCGTGTCGCTGATGGCCGAGGTGACGATCTCCTGATCGCGGTCATTCGACATGCGCAGTGCGAAAACGGTGTTGCACTGGGAAAGGATTGTTGGATCGACTTCGGCCGGGCGCTGCGAGACGATGCACAACGACACGCCGTATTTGCGGCCTTCCTTCGCAATCTTGGCGATGGCCCGCTTGCAGGGCTCGAAGCCGAGATGGTCTGAGGCGGGCACGTAGCGGTGGGCTTCTTCGCATACGATGTTGAGCGGCACCTTGCCTTCACTCCAATGGGCGAAGTCGAAGGTCATCCGCGCCAGCACCGAGACGACGACGTTGATGATCTCGGTCGGCAGGCCCGTCAGCTCGACGATGGTGATCGGCTTGTTGTTCACCGGGACGCGGAAGATGCGCGAGAGCACTTGCGTCATGCCGTCGTAGACGGTGAGCGAGCCGAACATGAAGGCGTATCGGCCATCCTGGGAGATGGAATCGATGCGCATTTTGAGCTGCCGGTAGGGCGACAGGTCCTTCTTGTTCTCGAGCTTGCCCATGCGCTCGTCGATGAGGCCCGTGAGATCCGAAATGCGGTATGGGACCGGCGTGTCGACGGTGAAGCGTACCTGCTCGGGCATGACCGTGCGGCGCACAGCCTGGCCATCGCGAGCGCGACCGATGCTGTAGCGCGCCTTCGCGATCGGAATGAGCTCCTGCAGGATCTCAATCTCGGCCTTACGGCTCGGATCGGAGATGAGCACCTCCACGATTTCCTCGAAGTTGAGGAGCCAGAAGGGGAGCTGCATGTTGCGCGGGCTGATGACCTCGGCCCATTCGCTGAAGGCCGTAGCGTATTCGTTGTGTGGATCGAGCAGCACGATGTGTGCGGCCGGATTGCGCTCGAGGATCGAGCGTAAAATAAGCGCGGTGGTGCACGATTTGCCGGTGCCGGTCGTGCCGAGGATGGCGAAGTGCTTACCTAGCAGGTCGTCCACGCGAATCATTGCGGGGATGGTGCTATCCTGGCGGATGCAGCCGATGCGAACCGAACGATCGGGCTCGCCGCAGAATGCCGCACCCAGCTCAGCCTTCGAGGCGACACGCACGCGGTTGCCCAGGGAAGGATAGGCGGTGACGCCGCGGGCGAAGATCGTCGCCTGACCGCTCTTGTCGCGCCACAGCTCGCCGACGAGGCCAAGCTCGGCGATCCAGATTTCCGCTTCGTCCTCGCGGGTGGCTGGTACCGGGACGCTGAGCGCGGAGACGATCGCCAGCACTACGGTATTGGACGTATCGATGGCGAGCAGTGTGCCCATGTCGGGCCGGTCTGGAGAACGCAGCTGGCCTTCGGGTGGGCTGTCGAGCAGCACGATGGCCTTTGATCCCGTCACCGAAACGATACGGCCGATTGATTTGTCGGCTGTGCCTGGCGGATGGCCGGCAGCGGGCACGGTCAGCTGCATTTCCATGGTATCGGTCACCCTGCGGACTCCCCTTGCGAAGTTCCATCGGCGGTGGCCGCGCGAGGGAGCGGAATGCTCACCTCGACCTTCGTGCCATGGCCCTTCGTGCTGTCGATCTTCAACTGGCCGCCGTGGAGCTGCACCAGCGCGCGCGCGATCGGCAGGCCGAGGCCGGTGCCTTCACGCCAGCGGTTGTGGCTCGATTCCACCTGCCCGAACGGCATCAGGGCGAGCGATACCTCGGTTTCGGTCATCCCGACGCCCGTGTCCGTTACGCTGACGACGATGTCGCTGCCGCGGATTTCAGCGATGAGGCTCACCGAGCCACCGGTGGTGGTGAACTTCAACGCGTTGGAAACGAGATTTGTGAACACTTGGCGCAGGCGAACCGGGTCGCCGCTGATATTTGGCAGGTCACGGTCAATGCGCTCTTCGAGCAGGACGCCAGCCTCCTGCGCCATAAGACGGAATGAAGAGGCTGATGCGCTCAGGACCTCGCCGAGGTTCACCTCGCGCATGTCAACGACGCACTTGCCGCTCTGGATCTTGGAGATATCAAGGATGTTGTTGATGACGGCGAGCAGGTGCCCCGCCGCGTCGTGTATGAGATTCGCGTAGTCGGTCACTTCGATGTCGGACAGTTGCCGCCTCTCCTGCTCGGAAAGGAGTTTCGAAAATCCGATGATGGCGTTGAGCGGCGTGCGCAGCTCGTGGCTCATGTTCGCGATGAATTCGGATTTGACCTTGCTCGCTAGCTCGGCTTCGACGCGTGCGGAATGCTCCGCGACGCGAGCGCGATGACGGAGGATTGCATCGCCGAGCAGCGATGCGTACTCGTTCATCAGCGACGCGTTCTTTTGCTGGGGTAAGGGACCGCGAAACATTTGCCGAAATAACTGCTGATCCTATGCTCGGACCCTATTCGGCAGAACATAATGGTGAGTTAACCGGCGTCTGTTCGTGAGACGAACAAAGGGTTTAGCCGCGTGCCGGAGCGGCACGCCGGTGAGCCCTCAGCGCAGGACCGCGTGAAAGATCAGCGCGTCATGAAGCGGAAGGGCACCTGTACTTCGAGCGGTCCGCTCGCAATCTCCTGGGGCAGGGGCGGGAATGGTGCGGCACGATCCAGGGCCGCCATGGCCGCATCGTCCAGAACCTTGGAACCGGAGCTTTGCTCGATGGTGCGTGACAGCAGCTCGCCCTGGGGGCCGACGGTAAAGCGGACGAGTACCGTTCCGGACTGCGCGGACCGCGGATTGACCTTCGCGCGCTCGAGCGTCTTGCGCACTTGGCCGAGGTAGGCGCGGCGCTGGGTCGTGTCGCCGCCCACCTGCGCGGCTCCGGAACTCTGCTCGATCAGGGTCGCGACCTGCGCCGCCTGCTCCTGGGCCTGAACCTCGACGGGTTTTTCCTCGGGAACGACTTCCTCGACGACCTTCGGCTCCTCGATGGGCTTGGGCTCCTCGACGACCTTCTGCTCCTCCGGTGCGGGCAGGATGTCGGTCTCGTTGATGCTTTCAGTCGAGGTGATAGCGTCGGTGATCTCTGGCTGCATCTGCTCGACCGGCTTAGCGGTGAGCTCGGCTGCCTGCACGGGCGGGATGTCGACCGTCTCGATCATCTCCTCGGCTTCACCGAAGTTCGTGACGCCTTCGAGCGCAATACCCTGCTCGACCACGAACTGGTCGTCGCCTGACCCGGCGTCGAGCGCTGCGCCTCCACTCACGCTCATGAACGGAACGAAGAGCGAGGCGTGTAGCGCAAGCGAAAAGATCAGGGTTGCGAGGCGGAGCATCTGTGTCCGATTGCCCGAAAACTATTGTGCCGTTTTGCCCGGCGAGGGCTGAGACAGCAGCGAAACACGCGCATAGCCGGTCTCTCCGACGCGGCCGAGAATTTCCATAACCTCACCGTAGGGAATTTTGCGGTCGGCGCGCACATAGACCACAGTATCACCCTCCTGTGAGCGCAATGCGACGAGGCGATTGACGAGGTTGCCCCGGTCGACCTGCTCGTCGCGGATGTAAAGCGCACCGTCCGGTGCCAGCGTGACCACCATCGGCTTGCGCACCTTCTCGAGCTTGCTCGCCGCCGTCTTTGGCAGGTCGACGGGCACGCCCTGGACCATCAGCGGAGCGGCAACCATGAACACGATCAGAAGCACCAGCATGACGTCGACGAAAGGTGTGACGTTGATCTCCGCAAGCGGCTTGTACGCGCCTTCGTCGTCATCATCGTCTCCGGCGCCGCCGGAGCGCATTGCCATGGCCATCTAGCCAACTCCTTCCAGACGGACGACGCCACCTTCGCTCTGATTGCGTGCCATCGACTTGGCGAGGGAGGAGATAGCGGTGTTCGCTCGTTCCGACACCTTGCCGAGCGCAACCGTGATCTGGTTGTAGGCGACGACGGCGGGAATGGCGGCGGCAAGACCGAGCGCGGTCGCGAACAGCGCCTCGGCAATGCCCGGTGCCACGACTGCGAGGCTCGTGTCTTTTGCCTGCGCGATCGCGGTGAAGCTGTGCATGATGCCCCAGACGGTGCCGAGCAGACCGATGAACGGGGAGGCGGAGCCGACCGTCGCGAGGAACGGCAGTCCACCTTCGGCACGACGCAACTGACGCTTCATCGCCGCTCGCATGGAACGCTCAAGGCGGGCGCGCAGCTCGTTGCGGGTTTCGCCGCGCGCAACGCCGTCGGCCCATTCGCCTTGTGCGGCGTGCTGAACCGCACCGACGATGCCGCGGCCGCGATTGGGCGACAGGTGTCCGCTCTCCGCCTGCCGGGTGAGCTGGCGAACCTGACGCTTCAACACCATGATGCGGATGAACTTCTCGAATATGAGCGCCCAGCAGATGACCGAGGCTATGGCGAGGAGCAGCATGATCCCCTGAACGAAGGGGTCCGCATGCATAATGAGGCCGATGATGGAGAAGTCGCGGCCTTCAATGGCGGGGGCTGTTTCCAACGAAATACCCTACTATTTCGAAATTTCTACCTTGGTCAGCGACTTGACTTTGAGGCGCGGGAGGCAGTCGGAAACAGCGCCTTCGGGCGTCTTGCAGTCGAGCACGTCGTTGACGAGGAAGCTGCCGATCTCATCGCAGTTGGCGCCTTCGAGGTCGAAGAGCTTCACGGTCCGCTTGTCGGGGCGCACGGGCGCCAGATCGAGCGCGAGGCGTCGACCGATGACGCCGTCGGTCTGGAAGAGCACGAGATCGAGTTTATAGGTGTCGTAGGTCGTCTGCGTTGGGTTGGAGACGACAATGTAGGCGCGGCAGCCCTTTTCCGACTTTTCTAGCTTGTTCAGCTCAAGGGACACGCCCTCGCTGCTGTCGGTGGGGGCTGCGTCTTGGGCATTGGCGATGGCGCCAATAAAACAGAAAGCCGCGATGGCGGCGATGGCAGATGAGAATTTCATGGCACTCACAGGACGCAACGGGATCATTGCTTGCTCACTTATGGCTCGCACGAAAAGGCGTTGATGCGGTGCTCTGTATCAACGACTTGATGGGAGCCGTCTATGGTGTCGAGGGCCAATCGCCATCGACGCGCATCCTGATCTAGGGTGTGTACAACCCGCCCATCTTGTCCTCCTCCTTCTCTCCCCTGGCTGATCGCTGCGTGCTCGCGCGTCAGCTCTGTTGCTCTTTTTTTCCGGCGCATTGCACCCTTGAGACGCTACTTTTGCACAAGGCGCCATTTCTGCAGGTAACACCGTCCGGACGAGCTCTGTCAAACACGGAAAACGGCACTGTCTAATCGGGGAATTTTTCACGTAACCATCGGGAAAAATTCCCGAATTAGGTGCTCCGGAGACACACCCCGACTCTGCCGTAGCGTGACGCCCAGCTCCAATCTTGACCGGAATGTGGTGCCGTTCTTTCTTCATCCAGTTAATTGCGTCCGACTGCAAAAAATAATCCGATCAATGGAAAAGTTTGCAGGGCGGCCGGCGATCAGTTTCGGGGCCTGGGTGAGCGGTGGCAGCTCCCTTGAACTTCGACTGAAAAAAGTCGGGTGAAAAGTCACCTCGCGTATCCTGGGGGAGTAAGAGATGCGTCTCGCGTCTGCGTCCGTATTGTGCCTATTGTGCTTTGCATGTTTCTCCGTCGCGCCAGTTTCGGCGCAGGAATCTGAAAATGCCGCGGCGCCCACGCCGGCGCCTTCCGAGCTTCCACCGGTGGATGTGGTCCAGCAGAAACCGGCTCCTTCCAAGCAGGCGAAAAAGAAGAGCCCTCCAAAAAAGCAGGCGGTGGCGCCTACGCCGGAGCCGGCCGATGTGGCGGCTCCTGCACCGGCTCCTGGTACGGGCGGGATTGCCAGTGGCTCTGTCAACATGTCGCCGGTGGCGGGAAGCGATCTGCCGATCGAATACGTGCCAACCAGCGTTGGTCGCGCCAGTTCGGACGATTTCAATCGCACCCGTGAAACGAACATACAGCAGACGCTTCAGGCGACAGTCCCCGGCGTTTTCATGAATGACTCGCAGGGCAACGTTTTCCAGGGGGGCGTCCAGTATCGCGGCTTTGAATCATCCCCTATCAACGGTGCTCCCCAAGGGATTGCCGTTTATCAGAACGGCACGCGGATCAATGAGGTCTTCGGCGATGTCGTAAATTGGGACTTCATTCCCGCAATTGCGGTCGACTCCATCACTGTGCTTGGCGCCAACCCCGTCTACGGCTTGAACGCCATCGGCGGCGCTATCGGCATCACGATGCGTGACGGGTTCAATTTCCAGGGCGTCGAACTCGATACGCGGTTTGGCTCCTTCGGCCGCATACAAGGTTCTGCAGCGGTCGGCATGCAGTCTGGCAACTGGGGCGTCTTTGCTGCCTTCGAGGGCATCAAGGACGATGGTTACCGCGACTTCGGCGACAGCGAGATCAAGCGCATGTACGCCGATCTCGCCTATCGGACCAGCGATGCTGAGTTCCATTTGAGCTTCACCGGCGCCAAAAACGAAGTGGGCGTCACGGCCGCGGCTCCCGACGTCATCCTAGATCTTGACTGGGGCAATACGTTCACCTCGCCGCAGGTCAACAAGAACGAGATGGGCATGGTGCAGTTGAGCGGCACCGTGAAGGCGACGGACCGGCTGACCCTCGCCGGCCAAATGTACTACCGCAACTTCAAGCAGGACAAGGTGGACGGTAACATCCTGGAAGTTGTGCCTTGCAGCCCGTCGAGTATTTGCGTGAAAGAAGGTGACGAGGTCGAAGAGCTGCAGGCCAACGGTTTCGACGGCGGTCCTTTCTCGATCGAGTTGAAGCGCGTCGCATTTGGTAAGCCCAACGCTCCAAGTCGAACTGAAAACGATACCGAAAACCTCTATGGTGTCATCGATCAGGTCCAACAGGATAACCAGAGCTTTGGCGGCAGCTTCCAGGCTGTCGATCGTTCGAAGCTGTTCGGCTTCTGGAATCAGCTCCTCGTCGGCGCCAGCTACGATCACGGGGAGGTGGCCTACAACACATCGAGCATCCTCGGGACTTTCGGACCAAAGTTCGTCGTCAACCCTCTTAAGTGGGTAGCCAGCAACCGTACGCCTCCCGGACAGGAAGGAAAGTATGTTGTTCTAGACGGTGATGATTACTTCGCCCGAGATATCGATACGAGGAGTGATTACGTCGGCCTGTACTTCACCAACACCACCATGCTGACGGACGCTCTCGCGTTGACCGTTGGCGGCCGCTGGAACTACGCACATCTCGATATGAAGTTGAACACCGCACCGCTCGTGAACGAGGAAGAGCCGGACGAATACTCTTTTGAAGACAAGCTCACGGGAAGCCACACCTTCACGAGGTTCAATCCTAATGTTGGGTTGACCTATCAGTTGTCCCGCGGTCTTACGGCCTTTGGCGGTTACTCTGAAGCCAACCGCGCTCCAACGGCAGCCGAGTTGTCGTGCGCCGATCCCGAGGCTCCCTGCCTGATCGAGAGCCTGCTCGTTGCCGATCCGCCGCTCAACCAGGTGGTTAGCAAGACGTTCGAACTCGGTCTGCGGGGCACTGTGGTGAGCTTTGCCCGCGATGAAGCACTCTCATGGTCATTGACCGGCTTCCATACCCGCAATGAAGACGACATCATCAGTATCAACTCTGAAACTGTCGGTCGTGGCTATTTCGCGAACGTCGGCGAGACGCAGCGAGTCGGCGTCGAAGCCGCCATCCAATACCAGAGCAAGTCGTTGTACGCTTACGCTGGCTACAGCTACGTCAACGCAACCTTTGAAGAGAATCTGGAAATCTCGGCTCCGGATAATCCTGTCCACGAAGACTGCTCGAATGGCCCAGGCGACTGTGTGTTTGTTAATCCGGGCGATCGGATGTCGGGCATTCCGCAGCACAGGGTGAAAGCCGGCTTCAATTACTACATCACTTCGAAGTGGGCGGTAGGCTCGGACATGATCGCTGCAAGCAATCAAGTCTACTTCGGCGACGAAGGCAACGATAACAGGCGCCTGCCGGGATTCGCCAAGTTCAACCTCCACACCTCGTATAACTTGAACGACAACGTCCAGTTCTACGGCTTGGTCGATAACGTCTTCGATACCCGGTACGGCCTGTTCGGTACGTACTACAGCACCGATGGAGCGGAGTATGCCAACAAGAGCTACGCTGATGGCACCTTCGAAAATGACTCCACGGCGCGCACCAAAGTCCCCGCGCCTCCCGTCGCAGCGTATGGCGGCGTGAAGGTCCGCTTCTGATCACATTCCAGGATAACGGTGCGACGGCTCTGCTGACGCACCGGCCAAAGAGGCCTTCCTCGCCCCCGTGAGGAAGGCCTCATGCGTTTGATGGGTGGATATCCTGCGCGCAACGTGCCTATGGCCGGAGTGCAACTTTATCCATGCCATGCACGCCCTCTTCGCCAGCCGCGCTTGACGATGCCAATTGATGGCCGCTCAATTGATTGTGAGTGCGAAAATGAGTCGCCAGCCCGAATCAAGGGAAAAATCGGGAAAATTGCCCGGAAATAATCGGCACCATTCCCGATCGAAATAAGTGAGTTGAGAATTTGGTGGAGTAAAGGAGTTCAAAAAGCCAATCGGCCTGGGGGGGCGCGAATATGAAATCGGACGGAGTTTCACGGCTAGTGCGTGCGGTCGGCGTCATGACCTTATTCGTTCTTCCCGCAAGCGCCCAGAACCCAGCTCCGTCGACGTCCCCACCGAGTTCAGCCCAGACACCGCCCGCTGGCGCTGCGCCACCTTCATCAACCGCGCCTGCATCCGCAGGTGGCACGGCGCAGGCGCCTTCCGATCAGTCGCCGCAGCCATCCGGGCAATCATCTTCTCAGGCTCCGGCCCAGGGCGTTTTGCCCGCCGCGCCGGCATCGGATTCAACGACGCCGAAGCCACCGACGCCCGCTGCTAACCAGCTTCCGCCGGTCGATATCATTCAAAAGAAGGAACAGGGGACGCCGAAGGCAGCTACAAAGTCGGCGCCTGCGAAGAAGCAATCTCCGGCGGCTGCATCGGCATCTGCTCCGGCCCCCTCTGCTCCGCCACCTACTGCTCCACCACAACCGGGAACGGCAACAACGGCTTCTTCAGCGGTGCCGCCCGCCGAGCAACCGCCACTCCTCGATACCCCGGCGGTGTACGGCGCCGGGCAGGGTGGCATCGACAGTGGCACAGTGCAGATGTCGCCGCTGGAGGGGAGTGCAATCCCGATCGGAAAGTTTCCCGGCGCCGTCGGGCGCGCAAATGCCGACGACATTGCGCGCACGGGCTACACGTACGCTCCGGAGGTGCTGCAGCAGACTGTGCCGGGCGTGATCCTGGGCGACGCCCAGGGCAACGTGTTCCAGCGCAACCTGCAGTTCCGCGGATATGACTCATCGCCCGTAAACGGCGTGCCGCAAGGGCTCGCCGTCTACCAGAACGGCGTGCGCATCAACGAAAGCTTCGGCGACATCGTCAATTACGACTTCCTGCCCGATAACGCGATCAACGCGATGACGATCATCGGTGCCAACCCGGTGTTCGGTCTCAACGCGATCGGCGGCGCGGTGACGATCTTCATGCGCGACGGCTTCAATTTCCAGGGCGCGGAGCTCGATGTCCGCGGCGGCTCGTTCGGCCGCTATCAAGGATCGCTGGCGGTCGGCAATAACAGCGGAAGTTGGGGCAGCTTCGTTGCGCTCGAAGGCATTCACGATAACGGCTATCGCGACTTCTCGCCGTCACGTATCCGCCGGATGTACGCCGACCTCGGCGTCAAGGGCGATGGGTCGGAGTTCCACCTGAACTTCACCGGCGCCGCGAACTATGTCGGTGTCACAGCGGCAGCGCCTGAGCAACTTTTGGATCTCAGCTGGAGAAACACTTTCACCTCGCCGCAGACGACGAAGAACCAGGTGGCGATGACCTCGCTCAACGGACAGGTGGAGGTTTCTCCGACCTGGACCCTCTCCGGTGTCGGTTATTACCGCTGGTTCCGCCAGTCGCACCTCGATGGCAACATCTCTGAAGCGGAGGAGTGCGAGACCATTCCCGGCGTGCTGTGCCTCGAGGGTGACGACGACGAGCAGCTCTTCGGTGTCGGGCCGGGCGTCAACCCGGACGGCTCGATCCCCGACGACATCGCCGATCCGCTCGGCTCCATCGATCGCACAAGTCAGCTCGCCAACAGCTTTGGCTTCGCGGGTCAGGCGGTGAACAAGTCGCGCCTCTTCGGGCTGCCCAACCAGTTCCTGGTCGGCACGAGCTATGATCGCGGAAACGTCAGCTATGGTGCCTCGTCGACGCTGGGCTCGTTCGCACCGAAGTTCGTGGTCAATAGTCTCGGCGTCGTGCTCGTGGGACCCGATGAGCTTTCACCGCGCTCGTTGACAACCATCAACGACTACTACGGGCTCTATTTCTCAAACACGACGGATATCACGGACCGTTTCGCGTTCACGGTGGGCGGGCGGTACAACTATGCTCGCGTGCAGATCAAGGACGATACCGGGAACGCGCCACAGCTCAACGGTGACAACACCTTCCAGCGCTTCAACCCGATGGTCGGAGGCACTTATCTGCTGCAGCCAGGGCTAACGCTCTATGCGAGCTATGCGGAAGCCAACCGTGCACCGACGCCGGCCGAACTCGCCTGCGCCGACCCTGAGTTTCCGTGTCTGCTGGAGAGTTTCCTCACTGCAGATCCGCCATTGAAGCAGGTTGTCTCGCACACCTGGGAGCTTGGACTGCGCGGGCGCTTGGCCGGTTCGGAGAACCAGCGGCTCGAGTGGACAGCGGGACTATTCCGTGCACTCAACAGCGATGACATCATCACGATCGCCGACCAGATCTCGGGACGCGGCTACTTCGACAACATCGGGGACACGCTGCGACAGGGTGTCGAAATCGGTGCGCGGTACGTCGACCCACGCTGGATGATTTACGGAAACTACGCGTTCATCGACGCGACCTACCGCACAAGCTTCATTGCCGCCTCGCCGAACAATCCCTCGCCCGCGGCGTTCAACTGCGACGATGGCCCTCCGGGCCCCCCCGTGGATGACGACGAAGCGATTTGCGTGCAGGTCAACTCCGGCGATCGCCTCTCCGGCATTCCGCGGCATCGCTTCAAGGCGGGATTCGACTACCTCATCACGCAGAAGTGGCGGTTCGGTGCCGACCTCATCGCGGCCTCCAACCAAATCTTCTTCGGTGACGAAGGTAACGACAACGCACCGCTCCCCGGATACGCGAAGGTCGACCTGCACACATCCTACGACGTGACGGAAAACGTGCAGCTCTACGGCCTCGTCTATAACCTCTTCAACTCGCACTACGGGGTGTTCGGAAACTTCTTTAATCTCGAGGCGGCGAACGAAGCTTCGGAAGCGAATCCTGCCACAGGGCCAGGCTTCTTCACCAACGCGCGCACGATCACGCCGGCGCCGCCGATCACGGCCTACGGCGGCGTCAAGATCAAGTATTGAGCGTATCGTCTCGTCCGTCTGTAATGTGCCGGCTGCTCATCGAGTGGCCGGCGCATTGTTTCACGGAAATGCTCGCCTCGGTCGGCTACATTGCTGTGACGTAGGCACGGCCCTCAATTACGTCATAGCGACAGACGGGAGCTGAGACCTCATTGAGGGTAAGAACGACGTGCGGATGCCGGAAACGCGCGGGCCAGCGCTCGCTATCGAGCTGCCAGATGCGTACGTCGACATCGGAGCGGCCGATGACGAGGTCGACGCTCGCGGGGCGAGTCCAAAGCGGCAAGGTGCCGGTCGGCGTCGGCGTGCTCTGGCAGGCAGCGATGGCCCGGTCACGGTAAGCGCTCAGCAGCGCCTCCTGGGCGCCGTCGCGATATAGAAGATCCTGAGCCAATATTTTTGCACCTGCGAGAAGGGCAAGGACGGCAACTAGGACTTTGAGCATGGACGACGGGCTCACCGGTGGAGGGGGTGGGGCGATGCGACATTTGCAACAATTGCGGACGGGGGAATGCCGCAGAGTTTCGCCGGGCATGGTGAACAAAGCGTTGCGCGGCGTATCGCCGAGCTTGTCAGGCGCTCCCCATTGCGGCATGGATCGGCCCAGTCTAGTGCACTCATACTTTCGGGGGAGGAACCGTTCCCATGAGCAAGAAGAAGATCCTAGTCACCTGGCCGCTTCCGCCGGCCGTCATGGAGCGGGCCCGCGCTACCTATGACGTTATCGCCCATGGCGATGATCCCAAGATCACCATCGACGAAATGCTGGACACGGCGAAGTCCGTCGATGCGATCCTGCTGACGCTCAACGAGAAGTGTCCGAAGGCGGTGATCGACCGCATCCCCGACAACATCAAGTGCATCTCGACGTTCTCGATCGGCTTCGACCATATCGATCTCGAAGCCTGCAAGGCGCGCGGGATCAAGGTCGGTAACGCGCCGCATGGCGTGACCGTCGCGACCGCCGAGATCGCCATGCTGCTGCTGCTGGGCGCTGCGCGCCGCGCATCGGAAGGCGAGCGGATGATCCGCACTCGCTCCTGGCCGGGCTGGCAGCCGCTGCAGCTCGTCGGCCAGCGTCTCGATAACAAGAAGCTCGGCATCTACGGCTTCGGCAAGATCGGTCAGGCGCTTGCGCAGCGTGCGCGCGGCTTCGATATGGAAATTCACTACTTCGACATCTACCGGGCGAAGCCTGAGGTGGAAGCGAAGTACAATGCTACCTACCACGACAGCCTCGACAGCTTGCTGAAGGTCTCGGAGTTCTTCTCCATCAACGCGCCTTCGACGCCGGAGACGCGCTACTTCTTCAACAAGGACGTGATCGAGAAGCTGCCCCAGGGCGCAATCGTCGTAAACACGGCGCGCGGCGACCTCGTGAAGGACGAGGACATGATCGCGGCGCTGAAGTCGGGCCGTCTGGGCTATGCGGGCCTCGACGTGTTCGCGGGCGAGCCGAACATCAACGAGGGCTATTACGACCTGCCCAACACGTTCCTGTTCCCGCATCTGGGGTCTGCGGCCATCGAGGCACGCAACCAGATGGGCTATGAGGCGCTCGACAACATCGACGCGTTCTTTGCCGGCAAGGAGATGCCGTTCAAGCTTGCTTGAGAACTGAAAAATGCGTGATCCGCCCCACGCGGATCACGCTCATCTTCAAGACGTTGCGCGCCTCGCGGTTCCCCCGTGAGGCGTTTGCTTTTTCAGGGTTAGGTGCGCGGAAGAGGGTGGGTGCAACCTGTACCCGGCCAGAAGGGGGCGTCTCTTCAGGTCGCGGGAAATAGCGTTGCGGCGCTGGAGAGAAAGCAAAAAGTAAGCAGACGGAGCGATGCTCACGGCACGGTGTGAAGCAGCTTGAGCCGCTTGCGAAAGAGCGGCGCAATGAGGAGCACGGTCCATGGATCCCACCGACAATCCTATCGAGCGGCCGACGATGGCCGCGCAGCGCAAGTCTAGTTTCGGCGACAGCGCGATCTGGCTGCGCGGACTTTACATGCTGCTGCTGGCCATAGCCTTCGGTGTCGGCCAGACCCTGCTGTGCCTGACGGCGATCGCGCAGTTTCTCTGGCTGTTGTTTGCGGGCGAGGCCAACGGTCAACTCGCGCGCTTCGGTGCAACGCTTGCGCGCTGGCTTTCGGACACGGCGCGCTTTCTGACCTGCGCCAGCGAGGAGAAACCTTTTCCCTGGTCGTCGTGGCCTTCGGCCGTGGAGTGAGTTGAGTCTGCTCCGCGCGCCGCTAGCTGACGTAATGCCGTTCCAGCCAGCGTGCAGTGCGCAAGAGCCGCGCATCGTCATGGCGCAGGCCGACGAGCTGCACGCCGACTGGTAATCCGCGCACCGTTAACAGCGGCAGCGAGACCGTCGGCATTCCCAGATAGGTCCACAGCCCGTTCATGACGGGGCTGCCGGTGGTGCTCAGCCCTTCTGGAGCAGGGCCGAGCGCCGCGGGGGTCAGTATCGCCGTGAAGGCTTTAAGCCCCGCTCTGACTGCGCGATAGGCTGGCTCGCGTCCAGTGATCGCGCGCAGGTAGCTTTGTGCGTCGACAGTGCGTCCCTCTCCGATGCGCTGGGTCAGGCCGGGCGAGATCAGTTGCGGGGCGGCGTCGAGCAACGGGCCGTAGTAATGGGCGTTCTCGGCGAGCTGGACGATGCGCTGCCATTCGATGATGTCGTCGAGCATCGGTAATTCGATCTCGACGGCGCGGTCGCCGAGGTTTTGCACGAAGGCTTCCAGCGCTTCGCGCATTTCCGGATCGGCGTCCTGCCACGGGGGCGGCTTGACGAACGCAAGTTGCGGCGGCATCGGCGGCTCAGTGCGCGCGATTGAGAGCAGCCCGGAGCGTGCGCGGCGAAAGCTCGCTTCATCGTCGGTGCTGTAGGCAGTCATGCAGTCGGTGATGAGCGCGAGGTCTTCCGTCGACCGGGCATAGACACCGACCGTGTCGAGGGTATGCGACTGCATCAGCACGCCACTGCGTGGAATAAGGCCGAACGTCGGCTTGAAGCCGTGCACGCCGCAAAAGGACGCCGGGCGGATGATGGACCCGGCCGTCTGGCTGCCAACGGACAGCGGCACCATGCCCGCCGCGACGGCAGCGGCAGATCCGGCGGACGAGCCTCCCGGCGTATGCGCCGGATTGACGGGATTGCGCGTGCGCGCCGGCGTGAGCAGCGCAAGCTCGGTGGTCACGGTCTTGCCCATGACGATGGCGCCCGCGGCGCGCAGCGCGGCGACGCATGCGGCGTCGTGCTCGGGCTGACGGCCGGCAAAGAAGGGTGAGCCGTTTTCGGTTGGATAGTCGGTAGTATCGAAAACGTCCTTGATGCCGACCGGAACACCGTGCAGGGGGCCGACGTCGTCGCCGCGGGCGAGGGCGGCATCGGCTTCACGCGCCATCGCGAGGGGGAGCTTCGGATCGAAGTGCTCCCAGGCCCGCACCTCGGCTTCCCTGGCCTTGACGCGCGCGACGACGGCGGAGACGAATTCTTCGGACGAGAGGCGTCCCGAGCGAATTGCTTCGGCGGCTTCGGTTGCCGTTAAGGCTATCGGATCGGTGAGGTGTTCGGCGTTCATACTTTCGGAGAAGCTCTCGGTCGGACAACAGGTCGCTATGTGCGGCGAGGGGCCACAGTTTTGTGGCGCACCGTCACCTCAACCCTTACCGGTCAGGCGCATTCTGCTCAATCCAGCGGGCATACGGCTTGACGGGCCTTCGCTTTCCTACCTATAGCTGGCTCTTCGCCGACAAAAGAATGCCCCACGGGGCGCCTCGTGCTCGGTTTTTACCGGGGCTGGCGCTGGGGCCTGCTGCGAATTGCGCGCAGCACTGCTAGGGGAACGAAAATGGCCAATCACGCCGGCCGACATTTCCTGCAAATTCCGGGACCGACCCCGGTGCCAGAGCGCGTCTTGAGCGCCATGTCCCGGCAGATGCTGGACCACCGCGGGCCGACGTTCTGCGAGTTCGGCGTGAAGCTGTTCGCGGACATCAAAACAATCTTCAAGACGCAGCATCCGGTCATCATTTATCCCTCGTCCGGGACCGGTGCCTGGGAAGCCAGCCTCACCAATACGCTGTCGCCGGGCGATGCGATCCTCGTCATTGAGACGGGGCAGTTCGCTGTCCTCTGGTGCAAGATGGCGGAGCGCCTCGGCCTGAAGCCGGAAGTGCTGGCGACGGACTGGCAGTCCGGCGGCGATCCCAACGCACTCGAGGCGCGCCTCAAGAAGGACGGCGGCCACACGATCAAGGCCGTGTGCGTCGTGCAGAACGAGACGTCGACGGGCGCCCGCACGCGTATCGATGAGATGCGCAAGGCGATCGATGCGGCTGGCCACTCGGCGTTGCTGATGGTCGACACCATTTCCTCGCTTGCGGCGATGGACTATCGCCACGACGAATGGGGCGTTGACGTCGCGATTTCCGGCTCACAGAAGGGTCTGATGCTGCCGCCGGGCCTTTCGTTCACAGCGTTGAGCCCGAAAGCGATCGCTGCATCGAAGGCGGCGAAGCTGCCGCGTTCTTATTTCAGCTGGGATGACATGCTGGCCATCAATGGCTCCGGCACGTTCCCCTATACGCCGCCCGTCGGCCTGCTGTTTGGTCTCGCCGAGACCATCGTGATGCTGCACGAGGAAGGGCTGGACAATGTCTTCGCCCGCCACGAGCGCCTTGCCGAAGCCACCCGCCGCGCGGTTCGCGGTTGGGGTCTCGACGTCTGGTGCCGGGATCCGCGCGCGTGCTCGCCGGCCGTGACGGCGGTGACGATGCCCGAGGGGCACAACGCCGAGCCGTTGCGCAAGCTGGTGCTCGAGAACTTCAACATGTCGCTCGGAACGGGCCTCAATCGGCTTGCCGGCAAGGCCTTCCGCATCGGTCACCTCGGCTACACGAACGAGCTCACCATCATGGGGGCACTCGCGGGCGTGGAAATGGGCTTTGAGCTCGCAGGCGTGCCGCACGAGAAGGGCGGCGTTGCCGCGGCGATGACTTATCTCGCCGAAGCGATGCGGCCGGCGACTGCGCAGGCGGCAGCCTGATCGCCATCCGAGGATCGAATTCTTAGCCGCGCCGTGGGTCAGCCTGCGGCGCGGTTTTCGTTTCGCCGCCGAAACACGGCAGCGTCGACACGCCCTGATATACGTTCAACCTTTCTCGTCTTTGTCGGTGGGGATGCCAAGGGCAGCATGGGGCCGGCGGAGCGCTTGAGTAATGCGCTCGCTGCACAGCTCGTCCTTATGAAAAGCGTCGATCACACCGGCTGATAAAAGACGGGCGCGCCGCGATCTGGTGAGCAATCCGGTGACGGCAATCACCGGGCCAACGTATCCTGCGTTGCGTAGTTGCGCCATTGCGGCAAGCAACGCAGCGTCATCCACGCCGGTGCCGATGCTGTCCGTGTCTCCCAGCAACAGCAGCGTCGGCATTCTCGCGCCCAACTGCGCCACGGCTTCGTGCGCTGAGAATGTTCGATCAATCCGCACCTGATAGCCGAACAGCACGCGTAGCGTCGCGACCATGCGGTCGCCATCGATGGTGGATCGCTCAATCACGAGAATGTACGTATCGCTTTCGCGCGTGCGTCGGCGAAGCGGATCGCTTGCAGCTGGATCAGAGGGTTCGCGGCCGGGGGGGTGATCCGAGGTGCAATGGGATGGCGTGCCGGTTTCTATTTCATTGAGCGGTTCCGCGAAGCGCCAGAGCGTTCTTTCGTGCACCATCACCCCTACGTCGAACAGGTTCGAATGCCCGCCGGTAGCCGCCGCTGCGCGATGGTTGCCCGGGCTGTTCAAACGGGTTCGGGTTGTAAAAGTGGTTCGTTACGGCGACGTCGGGGACGCGCCTTTCGTTGGTAAAGAAAGCGATGATGCGCTCAACTAAAGAGCGGATCGGGCTGCGGCCGGCGCGGCTTGTGGGGGCGATACGGATGAGCGCCGCGAGGGCCCTCAACTGACCGCGTTCTGCGCGACGTATGCTGCGCGCCTGAAAGCAGCATAACTCGCTGCAATCCTTGCAGCTGTCGCATCGTAGCCGGCGGTGTGCGCTACGACGGCATCCGCGACGCGCCTAATCGCGTGCGCAAGCTCGGCGGCAACTGGCCAAATGCGCTCTTGCGGAGCGGGTGGATGCAGCAACGGGCGATGGGCTTCCTCTTCGGTGAGCGAAGCGTGAAATTCGGTGGCTGCCGCGGCGCTAAGGATGGCTCGCTCGGACGTGCCCATGTCTTCCCAAAGGCCGCGCCGCACACATAGAGCCAGCGCTCTTCCGTTGCCATGGATGCTCGCGCCCGCCTCGTAGGGCGCCGCAGACTGTAGTCCGAGCGCATAGGAGACAATCGCGCCGCCACACTCGGCAGCGAGAACCTCCCCGGTCTGCATGGAAGCTGCGATCTGCCCTGGTGGAAACTCCACCGGGGTCAAGCCAAGCCCGCGCACGACGTCCCGGGCAAGGCCGTGCACGCGAACGTGGCGGCCGGTGAGTGCTCCCATCGTTTCAATGCGCTCACGGGCGAGAAGGAGGCTTCGCGTACCCGTGTGTGCGGCGAGCAGCGGCTTTAGTCCGAGATCGCCGGCGAGATCGTCCCAAAGTTCCTGACCGCCGCCTACATTCAGCCAAGCCTGCAGATGTTGTGGCGCCAGTCCGTGGTCACCGGGCAGTGCGCTGAAGTAGGCGAATGCGCGGTGTGCGTCGGCATCGTCTGCGATGTCGCCGAAGTAAAGATCAGCATCGCCAGCGCGCACGGCCGTGATGCCTCCGTCGACCTCGAACGTCGGAGCCAGACGAAAGCGACCGTCGCTTAGAGAGGCGACGTGCTTGGAGAGGCGCCGCGCCCAGTCAGCGGGGCCGGCGGAACTTTCCGTCCACGGCAGCGCGAGGCGCAGCTCTACCAGTTGTTTGGAGATGACCGGCGCAGCGGGAGCGTTGTCCGCGACTGCTGCCGACGTTCCGATCGCCGAGATAGCGGCTACGGCGCCCGTCGATTTCAAGAATTCGCGGCGGTCCATGCGCGCCCATCCCATCTCGGCAGCGGCGATGGCGCATCAAACCCGATCGTCGAACGGTTGACAACGGGGATGGCACCGCTGCCGTTTTCCCTACGGTGGAGGCTGCTTAGCGGCTTACGATTTGGAACACTCAACGGCGACGGTCTTGCTGGAGCCGATGCTGACGCTGCCCGATTCACTCATGACGCCACCGAACGCATCGCTCAGCTGCTTCTCCTGGCTGTCCTCCGGTGGCTCGTTGATCGCGGGCTTGCAACCGGCAGGCGCATTGGCGCTGAGCTTGATGGCGTCGGATTCAGCGAAGTCGAAGGCAATGAAGTAGCTGGAATCAAACACCGCGAAGTTGAAGCCATGCGCATCGGCCGGCACTGGAGCTTCGAGTGGGAGCGTGAAATAGAGCGTCAGAATGCCCTTGTCGGTGTATTCGAGCCAGTAATCGACCGGAGGTTTGAACTTCAGGGGGGCCTCGCCGAGCTTGGCGAAGGTGAAGTAGTCGAACTCCTTCAGGCCGTCGATGTTGACCTGGGCCAGCTCCTGCAGCTCGTCGCGATCGTACTTGCCATCGCCGTTTTTATCGAGGCCCTCGATGGCGGTCTGCGTGTACATTTCGTCGAACGTCCATGCCTGCTGCAGCCCGGTGATGGCCCCTTTGTCATAGAGCACCGTCTCCTTCATCGTGACCCACACATGCGGGTGTGCCTGCACGCCGGATGTTATGGTGCAGAGGGCGAGGACGACCAGCGGGAGGGCCAGGACAGAGTTGAGTGCGCGCAATTCTTATCTCCCATGGTGGATCCGGCGAAATCCGCCGGGACGCGCTCAGTGCGGTATGGTGGATGTGACAGGAACGTGGCGGTTGCGTGGTTGACGTGGGTGCTCTAGCTTGCCCGGATATTATCACATCCAACCAGCGACGGGATTTATAGCATGAGGGGCGGCCTTTGCGCGCTGGGACAGCTGTTGCGTCGCAGGGGCTCGTCGCGCCGCGTCCGCAAGGGCGGCCTCAGATTCACCGCGGCGCTGCTTATGTTGGGCTGCGCACTATCGCTGACGACACCTCCCGCGCGCGCCGAGGCGCCGAACGTCGTCGTCACAATCAAGCCGATCCATTCCCTCGTCTCGCAAGTAATGGAGGGCGCTGGTGCGCCCATCCTTCTGGTCGAAGGAACGGCTTCTCCGCACAACTTTTCGCTCAAGCCTTCGCAGGTGCGCGCCGTTAACGTTGCGGGCGTGTTCATCCGTGTGTCTGAGCGACTGGAGCCGTTCACCGGAAAGATCGTGCGCTCGCTGCCGAACGACGTGGTGCTCGTCACGATGATCGACGCGCCGGGTATCAATCTGCTGGAGCAGCGCCGTACGGGAGCGTTCGATCCCCACGAGCATACCCATGCCCACGTCGACGACGATGCCGACAGCCACATCTGGCTAGACCCGGAAAACGCCAAGGCTATTGCACGCTACGTGGCAGTGGTGCTCGGGAAACGTTATCCGCAGCACGCCCCCCTGTTCGAGGCCAACGCGGAGCGACTCGTGGGGCAGATCGATGGAATGGCGCGGGAGATCGCGGCGGAACTTGCTCCGCTGGGCGATAAGCCGTTTGTTGTCTTCCACGACGCCTATCAGTATTTCGATGCGCGCTTTGGGCTTGATGTCGTAGGGTCGATCACGATCAGCCCCGATGTAAAGCCGAGCGCCAAGAGGCTGGCCGAGCTCCGCAAGAGGATCCGCGATCTCAAGGCGGTGTGCGTATTCGCCGAGCCGCTCTACGAGCCGAGGCTCGTCACGGCCGTGATTGAGGACACGGGTGCTCGGTCGGGTACGCTCGATCCCGAGGGGATGGGGCTGCAGCCCGGACCCGGCCTCTACTCCGCGCTGATGCGCAACCTGGCGGCTGCGCTAAAGTCGTGCCTTGCCCCGGCGACGTGACGCTGGTGCTTTTGGGATAAAGCGGCGGCTCGCGAGAAATGTCTTAACTTGCGAATTCATCCGCCCGCTGGCGGTGGCCCCCCACCAGCAGGGCAGTAAGCGTCGTCGACGGTGGTTCGATGAATTCGGTTACATCGCGAGGGCGCAAAGGACGCATTGGTCCCGTGAAGCAAAAGGGTAGCGCTGCGCGCTACCCTTCAGATTGTTCGCAACCGTTTGCGGTGCCTTAGAGCGACGCGCTCTTCTCGGCGGTTGCCGCATCGCCTGAGGTGGCGCGTTTGGCATCCTCGGCGGCCTTCTTTGCGGCCTCCGCGGCCGCACGGGCGGCTTCCGCAGCCTTGGCAGCACTCGCGGCGGCCCGCTCGGCGATGGCGGCTGCGCTTTCGTGTGCGGGCGCTGCAACCGTTTCGGGTTTGCGCTCCGGCTTCTTCACCGGCTTGCGCTCGATCGGCTGCTGGGCAGCGGCGGCGAGCTTCTCGTTCTCGGTCTTCGTCTCTGCGGCGGGCGTGACGCTAGCGGCGAGAGCGCGCGGGCGAATGCTGCGCGCTGGAGCCGCCGGAGCCGAAGCCTTCTCGACATTGGCGATGGTCTGCGGCGCGGATGCGGGCTGAGACTCGTCGTAGGAGGCGACGGCCTGCCCGCTGAAGCGCTGCCAAGTCACGGTGACCTTGGTGCCGACGGGGATGCGCGGATAAAGATCGAGCACGTCCTCGTTGAGCATGCGGATGCAGCCCTTGGAGACGGCCTGACCGATGGTCCACGGCGCATCGGTGCCGTGAATGCGATAGGTGCTGGAGCCGAGATAGAGCGCGCGAACGCCGAGGGGGTTCATGCGGTGGCCGCCAGGGACCCACAGCGGAAGCTTGGGGTTCTCGCGCAGCATTTCCGGCGTTGGGCGCCAAGAGGGATTGACGCGCTTGTCCGTCACCGTGGTGGTGCCTTGCCAGCGGCTCTGCTCGCGTGGCACGGCGATGGGATAGCTGAGCGCGGTGCCTTGCTTGGTGATGAGGTAGAGGCGCCGGTCACCGAAGCTCACCACGATCTGGCCGGGAGTGTATTTGGGATCGAAGATTACGGTTTGCTTGCTGCCGCCCCATTCCTGGCTGCCGCCCCAGAGGAACTCAAAAAGTCCTTGCGCGTGCGCTGCCGGCGCGCTGATCGGCGCAGCGAGGACAACGGCTGCCAGGACAAGCGGACTCATCAGACGGCGGCTGGACATTTCGGCATGGCTCCGGGGGTTCGTTTGGCAGGGCAGCTTGAGGCCATTTGGTGAATGGTGGGTTTATACCAGCCTCATTTTTTTGCGGCAGAGCACTGGAGCCACACTTACACTCCGAACACCCCGCAACGGTCGATTTGGGCAATTTTCAGGCCCGGCTGTTTCCTTCGAGTTCGTGGAATCGCCTTATTTTCCGGCGTCCGGGCTTTTTTGAGTGATGTTTTTCGGTGGCGCTTGGCATTGATTCGCCGTCTTGCGTCCTCCTGACTGTGGAGAAGTTTAGGACACACCACCGAGGCATTGGTGCAACTCCTGGTTGGGGATTTTTGTTCTTGTTTTGATCTTGACGGGGCCGGTAATGCTGCATTAGAACAAACAAAGAACACGGCATTGTAGCTGCCGTTCTCTAATGGTGCGAGAGCGTCCCGTGGAACAGACGGCCCTATCCCCCACCCCACCGTCCGGCTGTCTGCCAGGGGTCTCGCGGCCGGAGTTAGACCCGAGTGAGAGTATGCGTGAAGAGTTGCGTAGTGTTGGGCTCAATCGCTCTTGCCCGAACCGGGACGGGGAGTCCCTCCTCACTGTCCCGGGGGGCAGGGCGGACACAGGCGCATCAGCCGGAAAGTCCGGCATGCTCGAGGAGCTGCGCGCGCGCATCCATGCGCTCGAGCGCGGCCGTCATTTCCTTGCTTCACCTGTTTCGACCTTCGATCCGCCGGACGGCGCTAAGAAAGCATGGACGCTGGGCGCCGAGGCGCTAGACCGGCGTATCGGAGCAGGCCTCGACACCGCCTCCCTCCATGAGGTGAAGGCCGAGCGCCGTGAATCGGGTGCGCTTGCGGGTGCCTGGGGTGCAGCAATCGGTTTTGCCTTGCGCCTCGCCGTGCGCCGCCTGTGCAGTGTCGACACCGCTCAAGGCGCTTCGATGCACGTCCTGTGGTGTTGGCCGTCCTTTCTCGCGCGCGAACTCGGCGTTCCCTATGGCCATGGCTTGGCCTCCATGGGCATCGAGCCCTCGGCATGGCTATTTGCGGAGACGGCACGGCCTGCCGAGGCTCTCTGGGCGATGGAGGAGGGCCTGCGCTCGCGCAGTCTCGCTCTCGTCGTCGGCATCCTCGACGAAGCGGAGCTAACCCCGGCGCGCCGACTTAGTCTTGCTGCCGCCGAGCACCTGACCCCCTGCCTTATCGTCACCGATCCGCGGCTGTCGCCGGCTGGCTCTACTGCAACCCGGTGGCGTGTCGGTGTGCGCAGCTCGGCGCAACATGTGCGGGATGCAGCGGCCCCGGGCGCCACGCGTTTTGGCGTGACGCTGGAGCGCTGCCGGCATCGCCCGATAACGCGCGAGTCCGTGCCTTATCTTCTGGAGTGGTCGGATGAAACGTATCGTTTCCGTATGGCTGCCTCTATGGCCGATCGAGCGCATGGCCCGCGCGCAGCCGTCGCTCATTCCGGATGAGACGCCGTTCGCCCTCGTTGAGACGGGCGTGCATGGCATCCGTATCACCGCCGTCAATGGCCATGCGGCGGAGCACGGCGTGCGTATCGGTCAGGCCCTCGCCGATGCGCGCGCCGCGCTGCCACAACTGCTGACTCATTCCGCGGACCGGCGCCGAGACCGGGCTTCGCTTTTGCTGCTCGCCCGTTGGTGCGGCCGTTATGGACCCAATCGCAACATCAGCGGTGACGATGGGCTGTGGATCGATGTCACAGGTGTAGCGCATCTTTATGGTGGTGAAGCAGAGCTCGTGCGCGATCTCATGGAGCGGTTGTTGCGCTTCGGACTGACGGTGCGTGTCGGCCTCGCCGACACGCTAGGCGCTGCGCACGCGCTCGCCCGCTATGCGCCTTCGCCCGCAATAGCGTCGGCGGGAGGCGGCAAACCTCATCTGGCGAAGCTGCCAGTCGAAGCCTTGCGCCTTGCGCCCGATACGGTGTTGCTCTTGCAGCGTTTGGGCCTCAAGCGCATCGGCGATCTTTATGCGCTGCCGCGCGCGGCCCTGCAGCGGCGCTTTCGCTCGGCGAAGGGTATCGAGGCGGTGCTGACGCGCCTTGATCAGGCGCTGGGTTTGCGGGAGGAGCCGTGCCAGCCTCTCGTCGAGCCGCCTGCTCTTTTCGTGCATCGCGCCTGGGCCGATCCGCTCATATCCGCGGGGCAACTCGAGGCCGAGATGCAGAAGCTTGCCAAGGAGCTCAGCGTGCATCTGGCCGCACGGGGGCTCGGTGCGCGACGCCTGTGTCTGTCGCTTTACCGTGCTGATGGCACCATTGCAGAAGCGCGCGCCGGGCTCAGCTCGCCTTCGTGGGAGGCGCAGCACATGACGGGTTTGATCGGAGAGAAGCTCGCAGTACTCGATGCCGGTTTCGGTGTCGATGCGATGGTGCTCGCAGCAGTGCAGGTGGAGCGGCCGTCGGGGCGACAGGGAGTGCTCTCGGCGCGCCTTTCAGACGGTGTCCATAAGGAAGCGACCGAGCTGGTAGACCGGCTGGTAAACCGCCTCGGTTCGGATCGGGTTATCCGCATAGCCCCGCGCGCAAGCCACATTCCCGAACGCGCTATTTCCCGCATACCCGCTCTGGCAGAAATGCAAGAGCTTCCCTGGCCGCTGTCCAGCGGTCCGCAGCGGCCGGCACTATTGCTGGACCCTCCCGAGCCGATTCACGTTCTCGCCGAGGTGCCGGAAGGGGCACCGGCGCGTTTCACCTGGCGGCGGGTGGCACATCGCATCGTGCGTGCCGAGGGCCCGCAGCGTATTGCACCGGAATGGTGGGAAGAGATCATCGCCAAGCGTAGCGGCACACGCGATTACTATCGCATCGAGGACGAGGGCGGCGCCGGCTATTGGGTTTTCCGTGAGGGTCTTTACGGACGCACGGAAGAGGACGGCGAAGAGAACGAGGGGCCGCGCTGGTTCATGCACGGACTGTTTGCATGAGACACAAGCCGGCAAAAGCATAAAGGCGAGTAGCGGTTGCAAGTGCCATGGGAGTGATAAGAGCGCGGGAGTCTACGCCTTACGCCGAGCTGCAGGTGACGACCAACTTTTCGTTCCTGCGCGGGGCTTCACATGGCGACGAGCTGGTCGCCCGCGCGCACGCATTGGGGCTATCGGCGGTCGCCATTACCGATCGCAATACGCTCGCCGGTGTCGTGCGGGCGCACATCGAGGCGAAGAAGCGCGGCGTGAAGTTGATCGTGGGTGCGCGCCTTGATCTTGAGGATGCGCCAAGCCTTCTGTGCCTGCCGCGCGACCGCGCTGCCTATGGACGTCTGTCGCGGCTTTTGTCGATGGGGCAGCGGCGCGCCAAAAAGGGCAAGTGCATACTGTTTCTCGATGATGTGGTGCAGTATGCCGAAGGGCAGATATTCATCGCTTTGGCGCCGGATACGTGGGATTGGCGCTCGGTCCGCGAGTCTATCGTAAGCAATGAGATTGTGAGCGCGGTGCAGCGCTCCGCAGATGTCATTGCGCTTCGCCTGCTCTCCGGGGATGCGGTGTCTGCTGCGATGCTTCATACGCAGCATGTGGAGGAAAGTGCAGCAAATCCCGTTTGCGAAGCGCCCGAAAGCCTTAGCTTCGAAGACGATCTGCGTCGCATGAAGGCGGCACTCGGCGGTGCTGATAAACTGTATCTTGCCGCCAGTCACATCTATCGGGGCGATGACCATGCGCGCATTGCAACCCTTGCAGCATTGGCACAGCGCTGTGCAATGCCACTCGTTGCAACGGGGGATGTGCTCTATCACACGCCGGACCGGCGGCCGCTGCAGGACGTGCTCACCTGTGTGCGCGAGAAGACCACCATCCGGCGGGCAGGGCTGCTGCTCGAAGCCAATGCCGAGCGACATTTGAAATCTCCCGCTGAGATGGCGCGTCTTTTCCGTGGCCACGAAGATGCTGTTGCACGCACGGTGGAAATTGCCGCGGCGTGCACCTTCAGTCTTGAAGATCTCGTCTATGAATATCCCGAGGAGCCGACGCCGCCGGGGCGGAGCTCGCAGGAATATCTGGAAGAACTCGCATGGGAGGGTGCGCACTGGCGTTTCCCCGATGGTATCCCCGATAAAGTGCACGGGCTTCTCGAGCGGGAGCTACAGCTCATCGCCAGAATGAAGTACGCGCAGTATTTTCTCACCGTGCGCGATATCGTGCACTTCGCACGTTCGCAAAAGATTCTATGCCAGGGGCGTGGATCAGCGGCCAATTCCGTCGTCTGCTTTTGTCTTGCGATCACTTCGGTGAATCCTACCGAGATCGACGTGCTGTTCGAGCGCTTCATCTCGCCGGAGCGCCTCGAACCGCCGGATATCGATGTCGATTTCGAGCATGAGCGGCGCGAAGAGGTGATCCAGTACATCTATGCGCGCTACGGTCGGGATCGCGCTGGACTTGCCGCAACGGTCATTTCCTATCGCGCCCGTTCCGCCGTGCGTGATGTCGGCAAGGCGATGGGCCTGTCGGAAGATACGGTCGCCGCACTTGCCGGCATGGTTTGGGGCACGGGCGGTTCCATGCCGGAAAAACATGTGCGCGCTGCGGGACTGGATCCCCAGGAACCGCTGCTGGCGCGGGTGCTGGAGCTGGCGAATGATCTGGTAGGTTTTCCGCGTCACCTCTCGCAGCACGTCGGCGGCTTCGTGTTGACCCGTGGTCCGCTGGTGGAGGTCGTCCCGGTTGGTAACGCAGCAATGGAGGATCGCACCTTCATCGAATGGGACAAAGACGATATCGCTGCCCTTGGCCTATTGAAGGTGGATGTGCTGGCGCTCGGCATGCTCACCTGCATCCGCAAGGCGTTCGATCTCATTGCGCGGCACGAAGGGATACCGCTCACGCTTGCCACCGTGCCGCGTGAGGACCAGCCCGTCTACGACATGCTGTGCAAAGCCGATTCCATCGGCGTGTTCCAGGTGGAAAGCCGCGCGCAGATGAACATGCTGCCGCGTCTCAAGCCGCGTGAGTTCTACGATCTCGTCATCGAGGTGGCGATCGTGCGGCCCGGCCCCATCCAAGGCGACATGGTGCACCCTTATCTCCGGCGTCGTGCGGGGCTCGAGCCTGAACATTACCCATCGCCGGGACGTGGGATGGGGCCGAAGGATGAGCTGAAGAAGATTCTCGGCAAGACCAAAGGCGTGCCGCTGTTCCAGGAGCAGGCGATGCGTATTGCGCTGGAGGCAGCCAAGTTTTCCGATGCGGAGGTGAACGATTTGCGTAAAGCGATGGCCACCTTTCGCCGCCGCGGCACCATCGGCCAGCTGGAGGAGAAGATGGTCTCGCGCATGGTGGCGCGTGGCTATGACAGGTCGTTCGCGCAGCGCTGCTTCAACCAGATCAAGGGGTTCGGCGAATACGGTTTCCCCGAAAGCCACGCGGCAAGCTTTGCACTTCTCGTCTATGTGTCGGCATGGATCAAATGCCACCACCCGGCGGCTTTCGCAGCGGCGCTGCTGAACTCGCAGCCGATGGGCTTTTATGCGCCCGCGCAAATCGTGCGTGATGCGCGCGAGCATGGCGTGGAGGTGAGGGACGTCGATGTCAATCTTTCGGACTGGGACTGCACGCTGGAGCCGGGTGGCGCCGATGGCGGTCCGGCACTGCGACTTGGGCTTCGGCAGATCGATGGCTTGCAGGAAGAGGAGATCACAAAGAAGCTCATCGCCGTGCGCGGTGCCCGTGACGTTGCAGGGGTTGATGCCGGCGGACGGGACATTGGCCCCTCAGGCAGCGAGGGCCCTGCGGAGCAACAGAACTCGGAAACGGCGGTGTCCGGTATCAAGCCGTTTCGGGACGTGCACGATGTATGGGCGCGCGCGCGCCTGCGCCTGGCGACCCTGCAGAAACTCGCCGCCGCGGATGCTTTCCGTTCCGTCGGGCGTGACCGGCGTCAGGCGCTGTGGGAGGTGAAAGCACTGGGCGCCGCTGAGCCGCTGCCGTTATTCTCCTGGAGCGAGACACGGGAGGAAGCGCCCGAACCCTATGTGCAGCTTCCTGAGATGCGGCTTTCGGAGCACGTCGTGAGCGATTATCAGACGCTGCGGCTTTCCTTGAAAGCGCATCCCATGGATCTACTGAGACCCCACTTTGCCGGGCACAGGGTTCTTGCATGCGATGGGCTGCGCGGCGTGAAGGATGGCGCTTTCGTCTCCGTGGCAGGGGTCGTGCTGGTGCGCCAGCGTCCCGGTTCGGCCAAGGGCGTCGTGTTCATGACGATCGAGGACGAAACGGGTATCGCCAATGCGGTTGTCTGGGCGAAGACGCTGGAGCGCTACCGCAAGGAGGTGATGGGCGCTCGGCTCATCGTCATCCATGGACGGGTGCAGCGGCACGAGGACATCATTCACGTGGTCTCGGCACGTCTGGAAGATCGCAGCGATATGCTGCGGCTGCTCTCAGCGGATGCCGGCGACATGCGCGTGCCGCTCGCCAACGCCGATCACGTACGCCATCCCGATATCCGCAACGAGCAGACAGGACCTCCTAGCGGTCATCCACGCTGGGCCGGTCATCCGAGACGCGAACGCATCATTCCGGCGCGGGAGCCGCGCATCATGCCGAAGTCACGGGATTTTCACTGACGGTTTCAATGGGACGGTGCTGCGTGCGCGGGCAGCATTTCGGTATTCGGCACGCCCTCGGCGCCCATGAACACGGCGAGGATGCGTGTCGGGACGTCGCCAGTGTTGCGTCCGCTGTGGGGCCAGTCGACGGCCTCCATCACGGCTTCGCCCTGGTGGTAGACGCGCGTGCCCTTCGCGCCATAATCGACCGTCACCTCGCCTTCGAGGATATAGCCGAACATCGGCGCGTCATGCCGGTGCCAGCCGGTTTCTTCACCGGGCTGCATGGTGACGATCACGGAGGTCACTTTCGCCTTTCCCTGCGCCGGATAGGCAAGGGGCTGGCCGATCACCGTTTCGTCCGTGCTCAACAGGTTGACGGCCGCCCCGTGAGAAGCTTTCTGCGCCTGCTCAGCGTCGCTGAAAAACACCGCAACGCCTAGTAGTGGCAGGAGCGCCGCGAGAGGCCAAATATAGGTTTGCTTCCAGGCCATCGTGCCCCGTTCCTCAAGCCCATTGTGCTCCGGGGTATGATGGCCGAAGTTGATGAATAACTCTTGCCCAGCCGGTGCCCATGCTCAAACGCCTACCGTTTTCCCGCCTGCTCTTCGGCTTCGCCGTGCCGATGCTCGCGGTCCTCATGGCGGGGGGCGCCACCGCGCAGCTTTTCGATCCGCGCAGCCAGCCCGAGGCCCCGACCGGCATCGGCAGCCACGAGCTGGCGACGGCGAAGAAGCACATGGTCTCGGCCGCAAACGTTCTCGCCGCAGAAGCCGGGCGCGAGATGCTGCGTGCCAATGGCTCGGCGATCGACGCGGCCATCGCCACGCAACTCGTCCTCAATCTCGTCGAACCGCAATCGAGCGGCATCGGCGGCGGCGCATTCATTCTCCACTGGGATAAGGCCAAGGGTGCACTGCAAGTCTATGACGGGCGCGAAACCGCGCCGGCATCGGCAAAGCCCGACCGCTTTCTCGTCGACGGCAAGCCGATGCCGTTCTTTGATGCGGTGCTCTCGGGGCTGAGCATTGGCGTGCCAGGTTTGGTTCGCCTCATGGAGGATGTGCACCGTGATCACGGACGGCTCCCTTGGCCAAAGCTGTTCGAGCCCGCGATCCGTCTTGCGGAGGAAGGCTTCGCGGTCTCACCCCGCCTGCATATTCTTCTTAGCCTCGAAGGTGCTGAAAGCTTCGTGCCGGCGGCGCGATCATATTTCTTCACGGAAAGCGGCGCGCCGCTGCCCACCGGCTACCGGTTGAAGAACCCGGAATTCGCGAAGACACTGCGCGCGATTGCGGCGGGTGGTGCGAATGCTTTTTACGAGGGGCCGATCGCGCAGGCGATCGTCGAAGCGGTGGCGTCTGCTCCGCGTGCTCCCGGCGGCATGACGCTCGATGATCTCAGGAACTATCGCGTGAAGCAGCGGCCACCGCTGTGCATCGCCTATCGCGCCTATGAAGTGTGTGGTGTCGGCGCGCCGTCGTCGGGCGGCATCGCGGTGGCGCAAACGCTGAAGCTTTTGGAACCTTTCGATCTTGGAGCGACGTCCAATGCGGCGCTCAACGCGCCTGCGGTACATCTTATCGCGGAAGCACAGAAGCTCGCGTTTGCGGATCGCAATGAATACATCGGCGATCCGGATTTTATCGGCGTCCCCGACGGGCTGCTCGATGACGGTTATATTGCGCAGCGCCGCGCTCTCATCGACAAGGTCCACGCGGCGGCGCGTCCTAAAGCAGGACAGCCGCCAGGGCTGAAGCGTCAAACGTTCGGAGTGGATGCTACGGTAGAGCGCGCCGGCACCAGCCAGATCTCGATCATCGACAACGACGGCAATGCCGTCTCAATGACGACGACGATCGAGGGTGCGTTCGGCTCGCACAATTGGGCGGCGGGTTTCCTGCTCAATAATGAGCTGACGGATTTTTCCTTCCGTCCCGTCGATGCGGAGGGAGGGCCTGTCGCCAATGCGGTCGGCCCGGGCAAACGTCCTCGCTCGTCCATGGCACCGACCATCGTGTTCGACGGAGCGCGCAACGTTGAAGCGGTGCTCGGCTCGCCGGGCGGCAGTCGCATCATTCTTTACGTCCTCAAGACGCTCATCGCCATGCTCGATTGGAAGATGGACGCTCAGGAAGCGGCCGATCTTCTCAACTTCGGCAGCCAGGGGAGTGCGCTGGAGCTGGAGGTCGACTGGCAGGCGGTGCCGCTTGCGCTGACACTGCGGCCGCATGGCCACCATATCGCGCCGTCGCTCATGAACTCGGGCGTGCACATCGTGGCGCGCCGCGACGGAAAACTGGAGGGTGCCGCTGACGTGCGCCGGGAAGGCGCAGCGCTTGGGGATTGAGCGCGGCGCTTCGGCATGCGACTGGTTCGTGCAGATCTCGCGAAGAAGAGGCAAGCCTGCATGACGCGCACCATTACTGTGCTCGGCGCTGGAATATTGGGCCTTTGGCAGGCGTTTGCGCTTGCGCGTGCGGGCCATCGCGTGCGCCTCATCGAGGCGAGCATGGAACCTTTTACCGATGCGGCAAGCCTTTATGCCGGCGTGATGCTTGCGCCCGAGCGTGAGGCCGAAACCGCACCGTCGTTGTTGCGCCAACTGGGTCATGAGGGCATTGCGCACTGGCGTGACGCCTATCCACGCCTCAAATGTAACGGGAGCATTGTCGTCGCCAGCCCGCGTGACCGGGGAGAGCTGGACAGGTTCGCGGCCCGCACGCAGGGTCACAGGCTTCTCGACGAGGGAGAGCTGGGTGCGCTCGAAGGTGATCTAGGTCAGCGTTTCGGGGCCGCGCTGTTTTTTCCTGACGAAGCGCACATGCCGGCGAACGATGCGCTGGTGTTCATGCTGGGAGCGGCTCGCGCCGCTGGTGTCGAGACCGTTTTCGGCGTTGGGGACGCGGAGAGCGCTGTCGCCGCTGCGGGTGAGGCGGACACCATCATCGATTGCCGGGGCATGGCCGCACGCGATGTGTTGAACGACCTTCGTGGGGTGCGGGGCGAACGGTTGCTCATCCGCTCTCGCGAAGTTGCTTTCAGCCGACCGGTGCAGCTCCTGCATCCGCGCATCCCGCTTTACATCGTCCCCTGGGGTAATGGTGTTTATCTGGTTGGTGCGACGGCGATCGAGAGTGAGGAACGCGGCCCTGTTACCGTGCGCTCCGCAATGGAACTCCTGGGCGGCGCCTATGCGGTGCATCCCTCGTTCGCCGAGGCGGAAATCATAGCGTTCGGGGCGGGCGTGCGGCCGGCGTTTCCCGACAATGTGCCGCGGGCAATCGTGCGCGAAGGCGGACGGCGCATCTTCGTCAACGGTGCCTACCGCCACGGCTTCCTCATTGCACCGGTGCTGGCGCGCATGGTCGCGGCCTACCTGGAGGACGGGACCGGATCGGAACTGCTTCTGTTCTGAACGAATGGGTGGCATCGGCGAGCTCTAAAGAGTAGCGGTTTCGCCGATCGCCTCGTTCCGTTCCTATATGTTGTATTGTGCGCCCCCCGCGCAATACGCTTTGGTTCGGTTGAGATTTCCGGTCTGTAGCTGTTCTATGCAGCGGGGTGGCCTCAGTGGGCAGCAGCGACGTGGAGCGGTGAATTGAGCGTTGAAACGAAGAGCCCGGTGGATATCGTGGTGAACGGCGAGCCGCATGGGACGACGGCGGCGACGCTCGCGGAGCTGGTGCACGAGCGCGGCCTGACGGAGCAGCGCGTTGCCACCGCACGCAACGGTGACTTCGTACCCGAGCGCGAGCGCGCGACAACGGAGCTTCGGCCCGGCGACCGCATCGAGATTCTTTCCCCCCGCCACGGCGGCTGAGCAAACACCATGAACGCGCCCGAACCAGCCATTGATACGCGCAGCGCACTCACCCTTTACGGCGAGGCGCTTCCCTCGCGCATGCTGATCGGCACGGCGCAATACCCATCGCCCCACGTGCTGGCGGAGGCGGTACGCGCTTCCGGAGCCGGGATCGTTACCGTTTCGCTGCGCCGGGAGCAGGCGCGCGGACGAACCGGCGAGCGCTTTTTGGAACTGATCGAGGCGCTGGGCGTGCGCGTGCTACCCAATACAGCCGGCTGCCATACGGTGAAGGAAGCGATTACCACGGCGCAGATGGCGCGCGAGGTCTTCGGCACGGATTGGCTGAAGCTCGAGGTGATCGCCAACGACGACACGTTGCAGCCTGAGGTTTTCGGTCTCGTGGAGGCAGCGAAGGCGCTCGCCGCCGACGGCTTCAAGGTGCTGCCCTACACCACCGAAGACCTTTCCGTGGCGGACAAGCTGCTGGCTGCCGGCTGCAAAGTTCTGATGCCCTGGGGCGCGCCCATCGGAACGGGACGCGGCCTCGCCAACCCTTACGCGCTGAAAAGTCTGCGCGCGTACTATCCCGATGTCCCTCTCATCATCGATGCCGGCATCGGGGCGCCATCCCATGCGGCGCAGGCGATGGAAATGGGCTTCGATGGCGTACTGCTCAACACAGCGGTGGCGAAGGCAGGGGAGCCGGTGCGCATGGCGCAAGCCTTCGCGCAGGCTGTAGATGCAGGCCGTATCGCCTTTGAGGCCGGGCTCATGGGGGTGCGGGACATGGCACAGCCCTCGACGCCCGTTGCGGGAACGCCGTTCTTCGATTTGAAGCGTGGACCATGAGCAACGGCAGAGCGCCGCAGCCCGACACCTTCTACCCTATCGTGCCCGATGCAGCGTGGGCGGCGCGGATCGTGCCTTTGGGCGTGCGCACGCTGCAGCTGCGCATCAAGGATGCGCCAGTCGATGAGGTGCGCCGGCAGATCGACGTGACGCTTGCGCTGACACGCCGCCACGGGTGCCAACTCATCGTCAACGACTATTGGCGCGAAGCCATGGCTGCAGGCGCCGATTACATACATCTCGGCCAGGAAGACCTAGCCCACGCGGACGTTCCTGCGATCAAGGCCGCGGGGCTTCGCATTGGCATCTCAACCCATAGCGAAGAGGAACTCGCGGTCGCGCTTGCTGCCGGGCCCAGTTACGTTGCACTTGGACCTATCTATGAAACAAAGTTGAAAGTCATGCGTTGGGCGCCTCAAGGACTGACGCGCATCGCCGATTGGAAGCGCCGGACTGGTATTCTGCCGCTTGTCGCCATCGGTGGCATAACGCCTGAGCGCGCCCCGGGCGTTGTTGCAGCAGGCGCCGATAGCGTTGCGGTCATTACGGATTTTATGACAGCGCAATATCCTGAGAAGCAGATCGAAAAGTGGCTCGCATGGGCCGAAGGGCAGCGCGCAGCCGCGTGTTAACGCGGCGAGCCACGCTTGCAGACTGTCAGCTTGTGGGCTCAAATAGGTTTAAGCTGCGACGGTGCCCCGTTGGAACGCAGCAAACGCGGACGTTACATGGCCTTTCGCTTTAAGCTCGGCGAGCCCTTCGATGAGGGCTGCCGGCGAATTTCCGTCGAGCAAATCGACCGCGCGCAGGCTATCCTGCGTGGTGATGGCGGCGAGGCTGTCGCCGTGCACGAAACCCGCAAGTCGCTGAAACGTCTGCGCGCGCTGCTGCGCCTCGTTCGTCCCGCGATCGGTGAGGAGACGTTCAAGGCGGAGAACCACGAGCTGCGTGACATCGGTCTCAGCTTGTCCGGCGCGCGCGACCGACATGTGCTTGGTGAGACACTGGACAAGCTCTCGTCGGCGAGCAACCTGTCGCCCAAAAGCATAGACGCGCTGCGCAAGCGCCTGGAGGGGGCCGACGGTCACGGAACACCTCTCGCGATGGATGCAGCGCATGAGCGATTGGCGGCGGCCCGGGAACGGCTCGGAAGCCTGCAGATCGATGGCAGCGATTTCGAAGTCGCAGGGCGCGGACTGGAACGCTCCTACCGACGGGCGCGCCGCGCTTTTGCCGAGGCTTATCGTGCTCCGAGCGATGAGGCCTTCCACGAGTGGCGCAAGGGGGCGCAGGCCCATTGGCGCCAGATGCTTCTGCTATCGCGCGCATGGCCCGACTATCTTGGCGCCCGCGCGGCGGAGGCTCACGCTCTGTCGCAAATCCTCGGGGATGACCACGATCTGGCATTGCTGGTGGCGTTTGCCCGTGCGCAAGCCACTACGGTGAGCGCGCAGGCTGAGCAGGTCGAAGCGGCCGCGCGCAGCCGACAGGCGGAACTGCGGCAAATGGCACGGCCCCGTGGCCAGCGTCTGTTCGCCGCCTCGCCTAAGCGTCTACGCCGAAGCATAGGGGTTTTCTGGCGATCCGCCGAAGCGCTCAAAGATGCGGAGCCGGAAGAGGAGGAGGCGACATCGGCGCCGAAGAGGCACGGCCGACAGGGTGGACGGCGTCAGAGGTCGGACTTCGCGGCCGAGACTTGACGTGCACACAAGTCCGGGGCTTCCCGGACGTGGGCTTGTAAGCCTTGTTCCCTGCAGGATTTCGCGTCTTGGTCGACGTTATGCATGAGCCTTCGCCTAGGGCGCCCATATTGGCTAAGGTGGCGGCCATAGTTCCAATGATACCGCAGCCTGAGGTTTCCCTGCCGTGAACGAGATCAAGCCCGCCATTGCCTTCCAGCCCGATCCACAATTTCGACCCGCCGACCATCCGTCGGTGCGGTGCGGGCGTATCGGCGTGCTCCTGCTCAACCTCGGCACTCCCGATGGGACCGACTATTGGTCCATGCGTCGCTACCTCAAGGAATTCCTGTCCGACGACCGCGTGATCGAGGTACCGCGCTGGAAGTGGTGGCCGATTCTCAACCTCATCATTTTGTCGGTTCGTCCCGGCCGCAAGGGCAAGGACTATCAGACGATCTGGAACAATGAGCGCGACGAGGGGCCGTTGAAGACCATCACCCGCGCGCAGACCGAGAAGCTCGCAGCGGCGTTGGGCGACCCGGAGCGCATCGAAGTCGACTTTGCCATGCGCTATGCCAATCCAACGACCGACAGCAGAATTCGGGCACTGCTGGAGAAGGGTTGCGACCGTATCCTACTGGTGCCGCTCTATCCGCAGTATGCGGCTGCAACGACCGCCACGGCCGCAGACCACGCGTTCCGCACGTTGATGAAGATGCGCTGGCAGCCAGCCGTGCGGGTGGCGCCGAGCTATCACGATGATCCCACCTATATCGATGCCGTAGCGCGCACAATGCGCCGGGACCTAGCCAAGCTCGACTTCACGCCCGAAGTCATCATCGCCACGTTTCACGGCATGCCACAGGCCTACCTTGAGGCCGGAGATCCCTACTACTGTCAGTGCCAGAAGACGTCACGCTTGCTGCGTGCCGCTCTCGACTGGCCAAAGGACAAGTGGCTGACTACGTACCAGTCGCGCTTCGGCAACGATCCATGGCTGCAGCCCTACACGGACGAAACGGTGAAGCGACTTGCGGCCGAGGGCGTGAAACGGCTCGCACTCGTGGCGCCCGGCTTCTCTGCCGATTGCCTCGAAACGCTCGAGGAGCTCGAGGTCGAGAACCGCCACTATTTCGAGGGGGGCGGCGGCGAAAAGTTCGCCTACCTGCCGGCCCTTAACGACAGCGACGATGGCGTGCGTGTCATTGAGGCGATCGTGCGACGCGAGCTGCAGGGCTGGCTCTAAGCTCTCATTTTTCGCGGCTTGCACTCCGCCGTTCCACATGTAACTGCCGCCGAACCATTTTATAACTATGCCTTGGTGCGTGCGCGTCAGCGTGCACAATGCCTGCCTATGCCTGCTTTCGGGGATTCCATGGAGCCTGATATTATGAGTCCGTATTCCGGCGGCTTTGAAATTTTTGGGGTGCTGCTCGTTGTTCTTGCCGTGGTCATTTTGTGGTCAACGGTAAAGATCGTTCCGCAGGGCACGAACTACACGGTCGAGAATTTCGGCCGTTATACGCGCACTCTTACACCCGGCCTGCACATCCTCATCCCGGTGATGGAGCGCGTCGGCCATCGCATGAACATGAAGGAGCAGGTGCTCGACATTCCGAGCCAGGATGTCATCACGCGCGACAACGCGATGGTGCGGGTTAACGGCGTGACCTTCTTCCAGATCCTCAATGCTGCACGCGCTGCCTACGAAGTCGATGCGCTCGAGCCATCCATCGTCAACCTGACGATGACAAATATCCGCACCGTCATGGGCTCGATGGACCTCGATGAGCTGCTGTCCAACCGCGATCAGATCAATGCGCGGCTGCTGCAGGTTCTCGATCAGGCAACGGAGGCCTGGGGTATCAAGGTAACGCGTATCGAGATCAAGGACATCGATCCTCCGCGCGATCTCGTGGACAGCATGGCCCGACAGATGAAAGCCGAACGCGTCAAGCGCGCCCAGATCCTCGAAGCGGAGGGTTCCCGGGCGGCTGAGATCCTGCGTGCAGAGGGCGAGAAGCAGGCGGTGGTGCTGGAAGCGGAGGGGCGCCGCGAAGCCGCGTTCCGCGATGCCGAAGCCCGGGAGCGCGCGGCTGAAGCCGAGGCGAAAGCCACGCAGATGGTCTCCGACGCCATCGCGAAGGGTAACGTTCAGGCCATCAACTACTTCGTCGCCAACAACTACGTCAAAGCCCTGGAAGCGCTTGCGAAAGCGCCTAACCAGAAGGTCATTTTGATGCCGCTCGAAGCTTCCTCGGTGATCGGATCACTGGCGGGACTTGCACAGATCACAAGTGAAGCGTTTGAGAGCGGGGCGTCCAATCCAACGGCGCCGTCGCGCGGCAGTGTCCCCCGCACGTAGGCGTGGCGGGGTGGCGCCAAGCCCTACTATGTTTGCGGGATTGCGTTGGAGGGGTTGACTATGGGGCTGCCGGAATTTTTTTCGAACCTCGGCGCGTGGAATTGGTTCGTCGTTGCGGTTGCGTTGTCCGCGCTCGAGGCAATCGTGCCGGGCGTGCATTTCATCTGGTTCGGGGTAGCCGCCTTTATCGTTGGCTCGCTCGGGCTCGCCACGGGGATGGCATGGGAATGGCAACTGATCATTTTCGCCATCCTGTCGTGCATCACCGTCTTCTTCGCGCGTCGCTACGCAGCCCCTGATGTCGCGGCGAGCGATCAGCCCGATCTCAACGCGCGCGCTGAGCAGTATGTCGGACGGGTGGTCACGGTCGAGGAACCGATTGCCGATGGGCGGGGAAAAGTGCGCGTCGGCGATACGGTGTGGAATGCGCAGGGGTCGGATGCGCCGCAGGGTGCGCGCGTGAGGATCACCGGCGCCAACGGTACGGTTCTTGTGGTTGAGCATGCCTTCAACTGATCGCAAACGACGCCCGGGTGCTCTTCTTTGGGTACTTGCCGTGCTCAGTCTCGTACTGCCGATCATCGGTGTTGCGTCTGCGCTCTATGGGGCGTTCTGGATTTTCAACGATGAGTCCAGCGGCTGGATCTGGCTTACAGCGGGCATTGCGCTGTTGATCGTCGATCTCGTCATCGATCAGAAGTGGGCGTTCTGGTTCAGCTCGGCAGAACCAAATCTCAACGGCCGCGCCGAGCAGTTCATCGGCGAGGTAGTGACGGTGGTCGAAACCATCCCGGAGGGCGGACGGGGGCGGGTGCGTGCGGGCGATGGCGAGTGGCAGGCCGAGGGCACCGAAGCCGCTGCGGGGAGCCGGGTGCGGGTGACCGGATGCACGGACGCGGTGCTGATGGTGGAGCGCGTCTAGCTTCGGCGCGTCAGAAGCCCGGTCTGTCGACTAAAATCGATGCTCTGCAGCTAGGCGATACCGGCGCGAAGGAGGTCATGCACGTGCACGACGCCGACCGGCTTGCCGCGTTCGACCACGAACAGCGCCGTGATGCGGGAAGCGTTGATCAGCTCCAGAGCGGCGGAGGCCAGCATGCCGGGTTTCACCGTCTTGGGTGCGCGGGTCATGATGTCGACGGCCCGGCGCCGAACGAGATTCTCGCCCATGTGACGGCGCAGGTCGCCGTCGGTGACAATACCGACGAGCTTGCCCTTTGCGTCGACGATGCCCAGACAGCCGAGGCTTTTCTGCGTCATGATGACGAGGGCGTCGCCCATCTCAGCGGTATTGGGCACGAGCGGCAGGCGTTCGCCCGTGTGCATCACATCGGCCACGTACTTCAGGCTGGCGCCGAGCGAACCGCCGGGGTGAAAAGCCTTGAACTCCTCAGGTGTGAAGCCTTTGGCCTCGAGCAGTGCCATTGCAAGGCAATCGCCGAGGGCAAGCTGCATGGTTGTGGAGGTGGTGGGGGCGAGCCCGTGCGGGCAAGCCTCCTTCGAGCGTGGTAGCTCCAACACGATGTCGGAATGCTGGCCGAGCGCCGATTCGATGCGCGAGGTGATGGCAATGAGCGGCACGTTGTAGCGCCGCGAGTAAGTGATGAGGGGCTTCAGCTCCACGGTCTCGCCCGACCAGGAAAGGGCGAGCAGCACGTCGTCCGGCGTGATCATGCCGAGGTCGCCGTGGGAGGCTTCCGTCGGGTGCACGAAGAACGCAGGCCGCCCTGTCGAGGCGAACGTGGCGGCGATCTTCTGGCCCACGTGGCCGCTTTTGCCGATGCCGGTAACGACCACGCGTCCACGTGCTGCCCGCAGCAGACGCAGGGCCTCGCCGAAGGGACGGCCCATGTCGCCCGTCAGCGCTTCGCGCAGGCGGTTCAAGCCCTCGCACTCGAGATCGAGCGTGCGTAGTGCGGAAGCGACAGGAAGGCGGCTCAATTTCTTGCCGCCGTCGAGGGTCCGAAATTTGCGTAAGGATCGCTCGGCCGCCGTCATTGGCCCAATTCCCCCGAATGCCTCAAGCGACGCTAAGTCTTAATAGTTTCTTACAATTCCTGGGGCGTGTCCAGCGGATGCAACACGCCATTCACCGCTCATTCGGGCTATCTAAACAGACCGTTAACCGATGCTCTTTAGCGTTATTTAGGCAAGTACGGCGTTCACGGTGTGCACATTTCACATGGGAGCGCCTTTGTCTGGCGAGCGCAAGATCGTCGGGTTCGTGCTTGGCTTCGCCGCAATTGCCGGCGCTGCGCTCGTATTTGCGCCTTCTGTGTCGCTCGCCCAGATCCTAGATCCTCCTGCCGCTGCACCCGATCGGCCGCGTCGGCCTGCCTTGCGCCCTGCTCTCCCGGACGAATCAGTATTCGAAGAGGAGGAGCGGCGCGCGTTCGACGATGGCCGCTTCGGTCTCGACCAGCCTTCGCCGCCAGTTCTAAGGCCGCGCGTCGTCGATGAGGACGACGGGACGGTCGACATGGGTACGGGTGTGGAGGGCGGGGAGGATGCACAACCTGGTCTTGCGCCCGATGGCCGCGGCGCGGGGGGAGATGGCGTGCGCCGTGGTCAGCTCGCGATTGCCCAAGACGGCGATCCGGTAACTGTCATCGAGGCGCCGGCGCCGCAGGACGGCGTGATCGAGCTTGCCGAGCCGGAAGCGCCGCTAGAGGGCGAGACCGATATCACGGCTGCGGATATGCGCTCGCCGGAAGACGTGCGAGTGTTCGCGGCAGAGCCCGCCGCATACGATCCGCTGCTTTTGCAGGCTGGTGAATACAACCCGGTGTTCAGCCAAAGCCGATTCCAAGGATTTTCATTCGATCCTTTCCCGCAACTTGGCACGCGGATTGGCAGCTTCGTGCTCTACACGACCGTCGAGACAAACTACGACTTCAACAGCAACCTCTTTGCATCGCCGGATGCCGAGGGCGACAGCTCGCTCGAGGTGCGTCCAGCCGCCCGTCTTGCCTCCAACTGGAGCCGCCATGCGGTGGAGGTGCGGGCGAGCGGCGACCTCAGCTTCCATAACCAATACCCGTCGGAAGATGATCGTGCCTACCTCGTGGAGGCGCTGGGGCGCCTCGATGTGACGAGCCGCACCAATCTGCAGGGCCTTATCGCCCACCAGGAGGCGCAGGAAAGCCGCTCTGCCATCAACGCGATTCCCGTTGGTACGCGGCCTAACATTAATGTCGACCGCTATCGCGCGGCGCTCAACCATCGCTTCAACCGCCTGTCGGTGCAGGTGCGCGGTTCGATCATCGACACTTCCTACAGCGACGATGTGATCGGAGACGTTCCGATCAGCAACGCCGACCGCAACTACACGCTTTACGAGCAGGCGGTGCGGCCGCGGTGGGAATTCTCGCCGTATCTTTTCGCCTTCTCCGATATCGCGATCAACGAACGCGATTATGACGTTGCCGCATTTTCGGACGGCATCCTGCGCTCATCGCGCGGGGAGCGTTATCGCGCCGGTGTCTCGTTCGGCCAAGTGGGAGAAATCCTGCGCGGTACCATCAGTCTTGGCTATGGGCGCCAGACACCGAACAGCCCGGAGCTCGCCGTGATTGACGGGTTGCTGATCGATGCCGATCTCGCTTGGCAGATCAATGCGCTGACGACGCTGCAGTTCATCGCGACCAGCGAGGTGGCGGAGACGACGACCGCCGGATCGGGCGGCGTCATGGAGCGCACCTACGGGCTCGAAGCACGGCACGCGTTCACGCGCTATCTCGTCGGCATCGTGGGCGCCGGATACATGACGCGCGACTTCGTCGGCGCGAACATGACCGAAAACCAGTTCACAGCGGCGGTGGGTACGGAATATTACCTTAACCGCTGGGCGACGCTCTTTGCGCGCTATGAGCATACGGACTTCAACAGCTCGCAGCCAGATGGCAGCTATACGGCGGAAGAAATCCAGGCGGGCGTGCGCCTGCGCAACTGATGATTAAGTCTGCGTGCACACGATGAGAAAACCGAAGTGCGTGCAGGGGCATTCCGGATGTTGACCGGCAGGTCTAAATCGCGGGGACTATCCCTAGCCTCCTATGACTGCGAAGGAAGCCTAGTGAAAGCTGCGCTGGCGGCGTTTTACACGAGCTTACCGATACCGGCCCTCAGCGCGTCCACGAGATCGGGGCGCTCCAGACCGTAGGCGACATTCGCCAGCAGGAAGCCAAGCTTGGTGCCGGTATCATAGATCGTGCCGTCGAAGCGCACGGCGTGATAAGGCTTGCCGGCCTGGAGCATGGCGAGCATCGCGTCGGTGAGCTGGATCTCGCCGCCCGCACCGCGTTCCTGCGTGGCTAGAATGTCGAACACGCCGGGCTGGAGGATGTAGCGCCCGGTGATATGCAGGTTGGAAGGTGCCGTGCCCTGTTTCGGCTTCTCGACCATCTGGGTAATGCGCGAAACTTTGGCGCTTGCATCCTCGACGCCGACGATCCCGTATTGATGGGTTTCGCTCTCGGGGACAGGCGAGACGGCGATGAGGTTGCCCCCGTGCGTCTCATAGGCGCCGATCATGTCTGCGAGGCAGCCCTTGCCGCCGTGGTGGAGCATGTCCGGTAGCAGCAGCGCGAAGGGCTCATCGCCAATGATATCACGCGCGCACCATACCGCGTGTCCTAAGCCCAGCGGCGCCTGCTGGCGGGTAAAGCTGGTGCAACCGGCTTCTGGCAGTCCGGCGGCCAGCTCGGCCAGCTCCTTGGTCTTGCCGCGCTCCGTTAGCGTCGCCTCCAGCTCCGGCGCACGGTCGAAGTGGTCTTCGATGGTCGCCTTCCCCCGTCCGGTAACGAAAACGAAGTGCTCAATTCCAGCAGAACGCGCTTCGTCGACGACATGTTGTATGACGGGACGATCGACGACTGTCAGCATCTCCTTTGGGATTGCCTTCGTCGCCGGCAGAAAGCGCGTGCCCAACCCTGCAACGGGAAATACGGCCTTGCGAATGCGCTGCGGGGAAGCGGACATAGTGGCTCCAAATCTGATGGATGTCGTTCAGGAGAGGATGCAACTGGTGCGGTTTTTGAATGGCGACTTCGGGCCGTGCGCAGGCAGTTGAATCAAGGCATAGTTAATGTCCCGTAGTCCGTTACCGGCGGGCCGCGACAGCATCGGGAAGGTATGGAGCAGAGATGACCATCCTCGTCACCGGCGGAGCCGGCTACATCGGCAGCCATATGGTTCTCGAGCTTCTCGACAGCGGCGAAAACGTCGTTGTCCTCGACAACCTGTCGACCGGGTTCAGGTGGGCGGTGCCAGCTAACGCCACGCTCGTCGTGGGCGATATCGGCGATCAGGAGCTCATTCGCAGCATCGTGCGCAAGCATGGCGTGAAATCGATCATCCACTTCGCGGGGTCGATCGTCGTGCCGGAATCCGTCGTGGATCCCCTCGGCTACTATCACAACAACACCGTGAAGTCGCGCGCCCTCATGGAGGTCGCAGTCGAAATGGGGATCGAGAACTTCATCTTCTCCTCGACGGCGGCGGTGTACGGGATGCCCGCGGAAATTCCGGTGCGCGAAGATGCTTTGCCCGCTCCGATGTCGCCATACGGCTCCTCCAAGCTGATGACGGAAATCATGCTGGCCGACACGGCGCGCGCCCACAACTTCCGTTATGTGGCGCTGCGCTATTTCAATGTCGCAGGCGCCGATCCGAAAGGCCGTTCGGGCCAGTCCACTCCCAACGCAACTCATCTCATTAAGGTTGCCTGCGAGACCGCTCTTGGAAAGCGGCCTTACATGGAGGTGTTCGGCACCGACTACCCGACGGCCGATGGGACATGCGTTCGCGACTACATCCATGTGACAGATCTGGTACGCGCGCACATGGCGGCATTGCGGCATCTGCGCGATGGCGGTGCTTCCGATGTGTTCAACTGCGGTTACTCGAAAGGCTTCTCGGTGCTGGAAGTGGTCGAGGCCGTTAAGCGCAGTTCGGGTGCCGATTTCGAGGTGCGGATGTCGCCTCGGCGCGCGGGCGATCCGGCCGCCATCGTTGCAGCATCCGACAAGATCCGCATGCGCCTTGGCTGGCGTCCCGAATTCGACAACCTCGATACGATCACGATACAGGCGCTGGCTTGGGAAACCCACTTGCAAGAACTCAAGCACGCCAGTTAGCGCCTGGTTCACTATACGGGCCGCAAATTCGCCTGGATTTATGGCGAGGGCGGCCTGGTGTGCCATTGCGCACCAGAACGCATCGCCTAGCTCTCCTGGGAGAAACCATTGAAGACTGGCCTCAGAGGAACGGTCATGCGCAGCTTTGCAACGCGCTTTGCCGGGGTATTCTGCCTTGCAGCCGTCGTCCTCACGGCGACGGTGCCTTCAGCCGCCGCTGATGCCTGGAGCGACTTCATCGCCGGCCTGTGGCCAGAGGCGGAGGCGCAGGGTGTTTCGCGCGCCACCTTCGATGCGGCGTTCCGTGGCCTCAAGCCCGACTATTCGCTTCCCGACCTCATAGTGCCCGGAAAGAAGCGCGACGACAGCGCGGGGCAGGCGGAGTTCACGAAATCTGCGTTCGAATATCTCAACGAGAAATATCTCGCTTCGCTCGCGGTGAAGGGACGGCAGTTCCTCAAGGACCACGAGAAGGACATCATCAATATCGAAAAGAAGACCGGTGTCGACCGCTACATCATGGTGGCGATCTGGGGCCGTGAGACCGCTTACGGGCGCCACAAGCTGCCCCACGACGCCATTCGCGTGCTTGCGACGCAGGCTTTCACTGGGCGCAGGAAGGAGCAGTTTCGAGCCGAGATTCTCGCGGCGTTGAAGATGCTGCAGGCGGGCGTGCCGCGGGCAAAGATGCGTGCGTCCTGGGCGGGGGCTGTCGGGCAGACCCAGTTCATGCCGACGGAATACTTCCAGCACCTGGAAGATGGCGACGGCGATGGCAAGGTGGACATCTTCGATTCCGTTCCCGATGCGCTCGCTTCGGCCGCGCGCCAGCTCGCCAACAAGGGCTGGGTTCGTGGTCTGCGCTGGGGCTATGAAGTGAAATTGCCGGAGGGTGGTGATTGCTCGCTAGAGGGCCCACCCGGTGAGCGCACCATCGCGGAGTGGCGCAAGCTCGGCTTCCAGCGCACGGGCAATACGCCGTTCAAGCCCTCCGAGGACAGCATTAGCGCCTACCTGATGATGCCGTCGGGTGCCTATGGACCGGGCTTCCTTGCCACGGAGAATTTCAAGGTCATCCGTCTCTACAACACTTCGGACCTTTACGCGCTCTTCGTCGGCGATCTTGCGGACCGCATCGCCGGTGCTGGCGGGTTCCACGTGCCGGCCGCGCAGATTGCCCAGCCGCGCACCGCACAGGTGACGGAAATTCAAGAGCGCCTGTCGAAGCTGGGTTTTCCGATGGACAAAATCGATGGCAAGATCGGCTCCAACACGCGCCGTCAGGTGGGCATCTATCAGAAGCAGAATGGGCTGAAGATCGATTGCTGGCCAACGGAGGCGGTGCTGAAGCACCTGCGCGCCAATACGGCCAGCGCTGCCAAGTGAGCGTGGCAACCCTACAGTAGAAAATTCCCGACCGCGTGCTATGCCCTGGATACCGGTGCGCCTTGCGTGCCGGACGTCCGGTTGAGGAGGCACGATGGATCGCTGGGTCGAGGAAACGTTTCATCCCCATTGGCGCGTGCGGCTCGCAGCAGAGGAAGTGCTGCACGAGGTGAAGACCGAGCACCAGCACCTCGTAATCTTCAAGAACCGGACCTGGGGCACCGTGCTGATGCTGGACGGCGTGTGCCAGCTCACCACATCGGACGAGTTCATCTATCACGAGATGATGGCGCACGTGCCGCTGATGGCGCTCGACCGCCCCAAGCGCGTGCTCATTGTCGGTGGCGGTGATGGTGGGGTGATGCGCGAAGTTTTGAAGCATCCTACCATCGAGAGGGTGATGCTGTGTGAGATCGACCGCGAGGTGATCGAGACGGCACTCAAATATTATCCCGAAATCCCAGGCAGGTCCTTTGATGACGGGCGTGCAGTCGTCGTCATCGCAGACGGCCGCAAATTCGTTGCCGAGACGGATGAGCGCTTCGACGCGATCATCGTCGATTCATCGGAGCCGATCGGGCCTTCGGCGGTGCTGCATACGCCGGAGTTTTTCGCCGCCTGCAAAGACGCACTTACGGATGACGGCATCCTCGTGACGCAAAACGGTTTGCCGTTCCTCTATCCCGATCACTTGCGCGACACGACGCGGTCCTTCGCATCGCTCTTTGATCATGTGGCGCCGTATTTCTGCACGCAGCCCTGCTATTTCGGCGGCCCCTTTGCACTGAATTGGGCGTCGGATGAGGACGACCACCTCGACATCACCGTGAAGAAGTTGGCGAAGCGGCAGGAAAAGCGCGGTATCGTCACGCGCTATTGGACGCCGAAGCTGCACAACGCTTCGTTTGCTTTGCCGCGCTATGCGCAAACGCTCGTCGATCAGGCCATCATCGATGGCCGCGACGGCCGTGCCGCGCAGAAAAGAATTGGCAGAGATCTTTTGGCGGACGGCAAGAAGGTTCGCTCGTAGCCGGGTGCTCAATCAAGTGACCGTTTTCGCCAAGTGTGTGCCGAGCAGTCTGTCATAGACTTGCAGCGTCTGCTGTTTCATCTGCCGCAGGGAATATGATGTCTGCACGTGCTGGCGTGCGCGGGCCCCCATTGCCGCATGTTCCTCGGGCGTCATGGAAAGCGCTTCGCCGATTGCATGCGCGAGGCTCTCGGCGTCGCCCGGAGGGACGAGCCAGCCGGTGGCGTGGTCAGGCGGAACACCGGGGCGCCCGCGCACAGTCTCGGGCGGGGCCCCTATGTCCGTGGCGATGACGGGGGTCGCCATGACTTGCGCCTCTGTAGCCGTGCGGCCGAAGGCTTCGGGCTCGATTGAGGCGACGACGGCAACGTGGGAGGCGCGGAATGCTGCGACCATATCGCTTTCGTGGCCGACAAGCCGCACGCGATCCTGGAGGCCCGCCGCGTTAATCTGCTGCGACAGTGCGGCGTGGTAGGCGCTGCGGTTCTGCGCATCGCCGGCGAGCACGAACACGACATCGCCGAGGGTGCCCTGCTGGGCCAGCAGCGCGGCGGCATCGATGACCACCCGCTGTCCCTTCCAGGGGGTGAGCCTGGCGGCGTGCAGCACCACGCGCTGGCCGGCAGTGACTCCCCATCGCTGCTGCACGGCCACGACCCGATTGTCGCTGACCGCGGCCGGGTCGAACAGCGCACCATCGACGCCGCGATAAACGACCTCAATTTTTGCCCGCGCTATGCCGTAGCGCTTGCGGATGAGATCGCAGGTATACTTGGAGTTGGCGATGACGGCATCGCCGCGGGCCATGACGCTGTTATAGAGGCGCTTCAGGTCGGATTTTTCCGAATAGGCGCCATGGTAGGTGGTGACGAACGGTACACCCGTCTGGCGTGCGGCCAGGAAGGCGCTCCAGGCCGGGGCGCGGCTGCGAGCATGGATGAGGTCGACGCCATCGTGGCGTACGATGGCGGCCATGCGCCGCGCGTTCCAAAGAAGACGTAGCGGGTTCTTGGAAGCCGCGGCGAAGAAGTTTACCTCCGCACCGGTGTCGCGTAGACGCTGCACGAGCCGGCCGCCTTCGGTCAGGACGATGCAGCGACCGCCTGCCGACTGGACCGCCTCGGCGATCTCGATGGTGGAAAGCTCCGCTCCGCCGGTATCGAGCTCTGGAATGATCTGCAGTATGGTCGGTCGCTTCTCGGCCACAAGCTCATCCTCCGGCGGTGAAAGGGTTGTTTAGATTGAGTGAGAGTGAACCGCAATTCCTCGAATTGGGCCCCGCTGCGAACGCTGCGGCCCGACGCATCGCCTATCGGATGGACCCGGCTGGCGCCAGGGACCTCAGCCTCTTCTGGCTCTCGGGCTTTAAGTCCGACATGGCAAGCACGAAAGCGACCGAACTCGCCGTCTTCGCACGGGAGAAGGGGTTCGGGTGCACGCGCTTTGATTATTCGGGCCATGGTCTTTCGAGCGGTGCTTTCGAGGATGGGACGATCGGTGCGTGGCTCGATGAAGCCGAAGCGGTGTTCCGCAGTGTTAGCCGCGGCCGGCAGATCATCGTCGGCTCCAGCATGGGTGGTTACATCGCACTGCTTCTGCTGCGTCGCCTGATGGAAACCTCGCCGGCGGATGCACAGCGTATCGCGGGCCTCGTTCTCATTGCGCCTGCCTGGGATATGACCGAAGAGCTGATGTGGAAGCAGTTCGACTATCGGGCGCGGCGCGACATCGAGGAGAATGGTGTCTTTCAGCTGCCGTCCGAATACGGCGAGCCTTATGCGATTACGCGGGCACTCATAGAGGAGGGCCGTGAGCATTTGATGGCGAAGCGTCCGTTCGATCCGGAGCGGCCGGTGGTTATTCTGCAAGGGCGGCTCGATACGTCCGTGCCGATCGGACATGCGCGCGCTCTGCTCAAGCTGCTGAAGAGCGACCGTGTGGAATTCATCGAAATTCCGGATGGCGAACATCGCCTCTCGCGGCCGCAGGACCTGTCGCTGCTTTTTACGAAAATCGACGAGATCGCGGCCGGGCGCACTCTGGAAAAATAAGGGCATCGACAGACGGCTCAGTCCATGGAAAGCTAGTCTCCCAGTAGTGCAACTGTGGGCGCTGCCATGACGAAAGCGGGCCGTATCGCCCTCGCCGTCACGTTGATCATACCCCTCCACCTGACGACCGCTGTGGTCGGGTCCAGTCAGGCCGGTTCGAGTGCAAACTCGGGCACGAGCGTGGAGGTTGAGAGGCCAGCCGGGCCACGACCCGAAACGACACCCGGCTACAAGCCCCGTTGGGCCGATCCCAACGCTCGGCCGCCGATGCCCGGCATCGACAGTGAGCCGACGCCGTTCGATCCAGCGGACGTCGACACGAATTCCGATCCCCTCAGCAACAACCTGAACAACGTGGACCAATAGTCCGCGCGATGCCGCGTAGGCATTGCCGAACCGGAGGAGACATCATGCGTTCGCCCTTAATGCGGAGACACTTGCTAGAGCCCCATCGCTGCGATTACGGCGCTTGCGCAATGTCAATGCGTGCGCTTCCGCCATAGGGCGACCATGGCTCGCCGCTTTCATTTCACGACCACGACGCGACGACAGGAAACCGGAGAAAGATATGAAAAGAGACCTGCAGATCGCATTCAAGAATGTTGAGAGCTCGGCTTCCCTGGAAAGACTTATCCGTGAGCGTGTGGAGCGACTGCAGCGCTTCCACCCGAACATCATCGGCGCCCGTGTGGTCGTCGAGATCCCTTACCGGCCGTCCGAGGCCGGCAAGCTGCCGCTCGGCATTACGGCCGAAATTGAGGTTCCCGGGCGCGCACCCGTTGTCGCAAAGGGCCAGCAGGAGAGGCGCGAAGCCAAGGGCGACAGCGCCGCGGTCGTCAATCGGGTGTTCGAAGCGGTCGAGCGACAGCTTTCGCAGATCACCACCATGCGTAAGGGCGAGGTGAAGCAGCACGGCTCGGCGGGCGATACGGGCGTTGTCGTGCGCCTTTTTCCCGATCAGGACTACGGCTTTATCGAGGTGAAGGGTTCCCCGGACCTTTATTTTTCGCGCGATGCGTGCGGCAACGGCTCGTTCGAGGCTATCGAAGTCGGCTCCATGGTGCACGTTACCCGCGCAATGAGTGAGGGCCCGATGGGGCCGCAGGCCAGCTCGGTCAAGCTCTTGGGGTCGGCGCGCAGTCCTTCATAATGTTGCGAACAAGCATCCGTCGTCTTTCCCCGGCATGCTAAGGAGGCATAGAGACTAAAGGGGGAGGACCGGATGCTGCACGCCACGCCCCGTCCGCGGCTGGAGGACGACCTTGCGGCGATCGAGGAGATCGCCGCACGGCCGGCAGCGACGGCAAAGGAGCTGGCAGCAAATCTCGAGGCGCTCTACGCGGCGACATTCAACGTCAGTCTCGATCGCTACGACCTCGACCTGCTGCTGCGCTCGGCTCCGGAGACCGCCCGCGCGATCTTCGCTCTGCGTTTGCGCCTGCGGGATCAGATTGCAGATTGGCACGCGCGCGGGTTCCTATCGCTCTCGGGGCAGCGGGCACTGCGCAACGCACTGCGTATCGCCCGGTATGCCACCGACATGCTGGGCGAGATCAACATCCGCTATGCGCAACTCGGTCCGGATGAGAAAACCTTGCGCGGGTTCAGCGGTCAGCAGCTGAACACGTTCGTCAATCCGGCTTTCGAGACGGGCAGCGACCTCGATTTTCGCTCAGGCGATCTGCTGCTCATGCGCGGCATGCATCACAACAGCGCCGCCATCGCACGCATCGGCGATGTCGATAGCCAGTTCAGCCATCTCGCCATCATTCATACGGATGCGAATGGCAAGCACTGGGTGGTGGAAGCGCTGATCGAGTCCGGTGCCGTTATAAGTCCGCTGGCTGAGACGCTGCAGCACGGGTTGGGCCGGTGCATGGTTTTTCGGCACCGCGATCCGCACCTCGCCGCACGGGCCGCCGCTCTGATTTACAATACGATCCGGCGCTCCCATGAAAAGCCCGGCAGTCACATCTGGTACGATTTCACGATGGAGCTGGAGGGAGAGCGCGAGCTGTTCTGCTCCAAGCTCGTGCGTAAGGCGTATGGCCTTGCGAGCGATCAGCAATATCTGCTGCCGACGTTCAGCACGCGTTTTGGCATGCGCAACCGCGATTTCGTGGACCGCATCGGCGTGACGGCGGGAGAAACGTTCGCGCCTGGCGACATTGAGCTGGAGCCCGATTTCGATCTTGTCGCCGAGTGGCAGGATTACCGCGTGACGTCACGCCTGCGCCTGCAGGATCTGCTGATGGATCGGCTGTTCTTCTGGATGGAAGAATACGACTATCGCTTCCGCGAAGATTTTCCGATCCGCCTCATCGGCCTCTTGGGATGCATGTCGGGACAGCTTTCCACGCGGGCAAAGGACTTGATTGCCGAGGTGGTACCTAAGGTACCGCCGAACATGCGCCGCTCGACCATCCAGGCGGTGGCGATGCTGCATCGGACGGCAGAGCCGTTGCTGAAAGAGCTGGTGGCGCTGGAGCGGCGCAGCATCGATCGAACGGGGCGGCCGCTGCACCCGCGCGAGGTGAACGAGTTTCTCGAAGCCAAGCGTCGCGCATCAAATGGCGCGATCGGTTACCTCGGCGCGGCACTGTAGACATCCGGCGTCCACCCATCATAGGCGGCCGAGCGTGTGCTCGATAGGCCCGCATCGAGCGCTCGCTCGAGCGCGCCTGCACCAGCCGACTCTGCGACCGCTTCCGGTATGATCCATGCGCGATATCGGGACGCAATGACGGGCGAAGCGCACGTCAGCTCCCCTTTCGTCGCCTGGCACGAGCGATCGGGTTTGGCGGAGCGGACTTCGCGCCGATCATGCCGCAGGAAACCCATATCTACCGGCTGGATCGTCGCGTTAGGCGATGTCAAAAGGACGCCGCGGAATACGCAGGTCGTGTCATTGCGGCAGACGCCGGCGTTGCGGCCGAGGGTGTTGCCGGGACCGAGGGTTCTTCCGCGCGCCATCACCGAAGCGGACATTCTCGATCCATTACTGACGTAGCAGCTATCGCCGACACACAGTACCGGATTGGCCGTCATGCGCTTTCCGCCGAAGCCGTGGCGCCGCGGATCCATCTGCACCAATACCGTGACGCGCTGCGGATAGGGCGGGGCTATCTCTGCGGGTGTACGCGCGGCGGTAGCTTTTGGTGGAATGGCGGGTGCATCGATGAATGGCGAGATCGCATGGGCCTCCGGATCGGAAAGGGGGCCGCCGAGGCTGCTGCGTGTTTGCAGCATCGCGGGAGCACGCTCAATGGGGGAGTCATGGATCTGCTGAGTCTCGCGCGCCTCCCGCGCTTCGCGGGACAGCCGGAACTTCTCGGCGACGCGGCGCGCTTCGGCTTCACGCTGGGCTTCGAGGGCATTGCGCTTGGCAGCAGCTTCCGTCTCAGCGATGCGCCGCTGCTCGGCGAGGCGGGCTTCTTCCGCCTTGCGCTTCGTCTCGGCAGCTTCGGCCTGTCTCTTCAATTCGGCGACACGCGCCTCTTCGGCAGCGCGCTTTCTCTCCGCCTCCTCGGCCTTCGTCTTGATCTCAGCTAGACGCGCTTCCTCCACGCGTCGCTTCTGCTCGGCTGCGCGGCGTTCCGCGGCTATGCGCTGCTCGTCGGCGCGGCGCTTTTCTTCCACCTCGCGGGTAAGGCGCTTTGCTTCGGCGAGACGCTCTTCTTCAGCTCTGCGCTCTTGCAAAAGGCGCTGGCGGTTTGCTTCATCGAGGAGGCGCTGCGCATCGGCGCGTGCTGCCCTGCGCTCGGCCTCAACGCGCTCCTGCTCGCGCGCAAATTCTGCCTGGCGGCGGGCCTCGGCTTCCTCCTCGGCGCGCCGCAGCATTTCTTTCTCATCTGTGGCGCGCTGGGCTGCGGCGTTGGCTAGCGCCTCGGCTCTCGCATCGGTCGCGGCTTTCGCATCGGCCTCGGCTTGTGCCTTTGCGCGGGCCTGTGCGGCTGCCTTGGCTCGTGCTTCTGACCGGGCGCGTGCTTCTGCGTCCGCTTTGGCAATTGCTTCCGCGCGTCGCTTCGATGCGGCCTCGGCTTTCGCGCGCGCCTTTGCCTTGCGTGCTTCGTCAGCGGCGCGTTCGCTGTCTTCGGCGGCGCGTCCGAACTTGTCAGCGAGAGCGTGTGCGGCGTTGTCGGATGCGAACGCTGATGCGCCGCACATACAGCTCATCAGCGTCACGGCGTACACCGCGCCGCGACCGAAGCTCTTCGCCGTTGCCAACATGATTTCCTCGCCACGAATAAACGCACGGGAAGCGGGGCTGCTCCCGGGCCGCGCAATGTCGCGACCAATGCGCTCAATAGAGCGATTGCTGCTTGAACGGTGGCTGAACGGCTACAGCGCCGACGGTGGAAAAAACGTCTCAGACGTTTGCCGCCTCAGAAAGGATGGCGCGCAAACCTTCGCGGTAGGTTGGGAATTGCAATGCAACGCCAAGATCTTGGCGGATGCGCCTGTTGCTCACGCGGCGATTGTCGGCGTAGAAGCTCGCTGCCATCGGGGTTAGCTTTGCATCGGAAAACGGAACTTCCGGCGGCGGAGGCACTTGCAATAGCTCCGCCGCAAAACTGACAACATCCTGCGGTGGCGACGGCTCGTCGTCGGCGACATTGTAGATGTCGTGTGTCCCGCGCTCGATCGCAACACGCACCGTGGCAGCGATGTCGTCGACGTGGATGCGGTTGAACACCTGACCCGGCTTGACGATGCGGTGTGCCGTTCCTTCGCGCAGACGTTCTATCGCGCTACGACCGGGGCCGTAGATGCCGGCAAGACGGAAGACATGCGTGGGAATGCCGAGGCGGCGTCCGAGGTCGAGCCATTTGGCTTCAGCTGCGATGCGGCGCTGACCCCGCAATGAGCGGGAGCGGGGCGGCGCGGTTTCGTCTATCCATTCGCCGCCGCTGTCTCCATAGACGCCGAGCGTCGAGAGATAGCCGATCCAGCGCAGCGACTTTGCACCGGCGAGATCGCGTTCGTGTTGGTGTAGAAGGGGATCGCCGGAGGCGTCGGGCGGGGCAGAGAGCAACAGGTGCGTGGCCTTTGTTATGGCGCTGCGCATCTCATCATGTGGCTGCGTGCCATCGAAGTGCAGGGCGTCGTAGCCCTGTGCGACAATCGCCGCGACGCCTGCGGGCGTGCGCGCGGTGCCCGTAACGTGCCAACGCTCGTTCGCCAGCCGGCGTGCGATACGCTCGGCGCTGTAGCCGAGGCCGAAGCATAGGAGGCGGTTCATTGGACGTGTGCTCCGTGCCACTCGGCGCGCACGTCGTCATCGCGTTCACGCGCGAGATACCTGTGGCGCAGACTGTCGCCGACATCATCACCTCTCAGCTCGCGTATTGACCAGATGGCCATAGCGCGCACCAGCGGGGATGCATCACCGAGCAGCGGCTCGATGTGCTGAACCAGGCCCATGTCGCCGGAGTTGCCCGCAGCGATCAGCACGTTGCGCACGAACCGGTCGCGACCGGTGCGCTTGATCGGCGTGCCCGCAAAGCGCGTGCGAAACGTCGCGTCGTCGAGCTGCAGGAGTTCTGCAAGCGGCGGGTTGTCGGTTTCGGCGCGGGCCGCAAAGCGCGCCTCACGTGTGGTCTGTGCAAACTTGTTCCACGGGCACACGGCGAGGCAGTCATCGCAGCCGAACACGCGGTTGCCCATGGGGCGGCGGAACTCGGCCGGGATGTGGCCTTTGTGCTCGATGGAAAGGTAGGCGAGGCAGCGACGTGCATCGAGCTGGTAGGGGGCAGGGAATGCTGCGGTCGGGCACGCGTCGAGGCAGCGGCGGCAGCTTCCGCAGTGATCCACTTCCGGCGGATCGGGCGGCAGCTCGGCGGTGGTGAAAATGGCGCCGAGGAAGAGCCAAGATCCATGCTGGCGCGACACGAGCATCGTGTTCTTTCCCTGCCAGCCGAGGCCCGCCGCGGCGGCGAGGGGTTTTTCCATCACGGGTGCCGTATCGACGAAGACTTTCACATCGGCACTGGCTTCGGATGCGAGGAAGCCCGCAAGCTGCTTCAGCTTGCCCTTCAGGATGTCGTGGTAATCCTTGCCGCGGGCATAGACGGAGATGACGCCGCGGTCGGGGTCATCGAGTGCGAGCATGGGGTTTTCGTCAGGCGCGTAGCTCATCCCGAGCATGACGATGGCGCGAACGTCCGGCCAAAGCTCCGTTGGGCTGCTGCGCCGTTCCGCGTTCGCTTCCATCCACGCCATGTCGCCGTGGTGCCCGGCTTGGAGGAATGCTGCGAGCCGCTCGCCGGCGGGCCACGCAGCATCGGGCTTCGTGACGCGAACGGCATCGAAGCCGAGCGTCGCCGCCTGGCTCAAAAGTCTCTCCTTCAGATGCTCAAGGTTCGTGCTCACAACTGGACCGCTAAAAATCGAGATCGGCGTAGTGGAGTGCGGGCAGCGTACCCGGCACACGGTCGGTCAACAGGCTGCGGAAGGACCGCCGGGACTTGAGGCGCGCATACCAGATCTTCGCGACCGGATAATCTTCCCACGGCACATCGCCCAAATAGTCGACCACTGACAGATGGGCGGCAGCGGCGAAATCGGCGAAGGAAAGCTCTTCGCCAGCCAGCCACCGCCGGCGATCTGCCAAGTGGCCGATATAACTCATATGGTAGCGCAGGTTTGCCTGTATGGCGCGCAGGGTCTCGACGTCGGGGGTTGCGGCAGCATTCTGGAGCCGGGCGTAAACCCTTTCCTCCAGCAGCGGCTGGGTCACCTCGCGGCTGAATTTGCCATTGAACCAGTCTGAGAGACGGCGAACCTCGGCTCGCTGTGCCGCATCGCCAGGAAAAAGCCTAAGACGCGGCGTCTCGGTTCCCTCGATCTCCTCCTCGACGGGTTCGCCATTTTGGGGCCCCTCTGCGCCACTGGCCTTGGGCGGGCTCTCTCCCAGGTACTCGGAGATCGCATAGATGCCGCACAGCGGCGTTGCGTCATCGATCTGGAGTACGGGCAGCTCGCCGGCTGGGTTAAGAGCGAGGAATTCCTGCCGCCATTCCCATGACCGCTCCTCGGCCAGCTCAGGCTCGATATCGAGCTCGGCGAGCGCGAGGCGAGCGGCGCGCGAAAAGGGACAGAGCCGAAAGTGCGTCAGTGTGTGCATTGTTGAAGCGGTGGCCGTTTATCTAGGTTCAGATCTTGCTCGCTCGTACGGGCAAGCGTGACATAAGACAATCCGCCCGTGTGGCGCGGAAGTGGCACCGCACCCGCGCGAATACTGCTAATCCTCCCCGCCGCACAGAAAATCTCAAGCGCAGGATTCGAGGGGCCGATGCCGATCTGGGAAGTAATCCTGCTCGGGTTGATCGAGGGTTTGACCGAGTTCCTTCCAGTATCTTCCACTGGCCACCTGCTGCTCACCGAGCATTTCCTCGACATCTGTAATCCCGGCAAGACCTTCGAGGTTCTCATTCAGCTCGGAGCCATTCTTGCGATTCTCAGCGTCTACTCGGCGAAGCTCACGCGAATTGCGGTGGCTGCTCCGCACGATCAGCGCTCGCGCCGCTTCATTATGAGCGTGCTGCTGGCCTTCCTGCCCGCGGCGGTGATCGGTGCGCTAGCCCACGGCTTCATCAAGAGCGTGCTGTTCGAAACACCGGTTCTGATCGCTTCCATGCTGATCATCGGAGGCATCGTGCTGCTGATCGTCGACCGCATGCACTTCGCCGTGCGCTACACGGACGCGATGGACTATCCTCCTGCGCTCGCGTTCAAGATCGGCATTATGCAGTGTTTTGCAATGATTCCGGGGGTTTCTCGCTCGGGCGCAACGATTGTCGGCGCCATGCTGCTCGGCACGGATAAGCGATCGGCTGCGGAGTTCTCTTTCTTTCTCGCGATGCCGACGATGGCGGGTGCCTTCGCCTACGATCTCTACAAGAATTGGTCGATCCTCAACGTCGGCGATGTGACCAATATAGTCGTGGGTTTCATCACCGCCTTCATCGCCGCGGTGTTCGTCGTGCGGCACCTGCTGGACTACGTGAGCCGGCATGGCTTTGCGCTGTTCGGATGGTGGCGAATCATCGTCGGTGTGGTCGCGCTCGCCGCCATGCTGGCGACGGGGGACACAGCGGGCTGTTCTGCCGCGCACTGATTGGCGACGCGCGGCGGCAGGTTCCCGAGCTGGCCTATTCTGCGGAGCTGAGGCAGGCGGCCATCCGTGCGGCCGCCTTAGTCATCGCGCATTTTCACCGTTGCTTATCGTCCGCGCCCAGGCTTAAGCCGCGTGCGAAGGTAGTGGGCGCGTGAGGGCTTGCCGCATGGTGGCGGCATCGGGCGCCTTGCGCAGCGCGTCGAGAACGGTCGGCTCGCGCACCACGCGTGATATGCTCGCCAGCGCCTTGAGGTGATCGCCGCTGGCGTGATCGGGGGCCAGCAGGAGGAAGATGAGGTCAACGGGCTGGCCGTCGTGGGAGTCGAACTCGATGGGGTCATCGAGGCGGGCGAAGATGCACACGATATTGCGCAGCCCGGCGAGCTTCACGTGCGGGATGGCGATGCCGGACCCAAGCCCGGTCGATCCCAGCCGTTCGCGCTGGAGCAGCGTGTTGAAGATCTCGCGGCGGTCGAGGCCGGTCTTTTCCGCAGCGATCGCCGCCAGCTCCTCGAGGGCGTGCTTTTTGCCCGTCGCTTTCAAGGAGGCGATGATGCCGTCGGAGGCCAGCAGGTCACAGAGATCCATCGTCAAATCCTGTTCCAACTGTTGCGAAGCACCGGCTGCGGCGTCCGTCTTGGAGCTGCAGTAAGTCCGGCGATTCCTACAATCCTAACTTTAATGCCCTTCCGCCGCGTGTCCCTCAACCGGATTCGGGCGGCGTCGTCCCCTTGCGCTTCGCGCAACCTGTTCAGAGACCAAAAAAGCGGCACCGGCAAGGTCCTTTATAGCTGGATACAGGCATGGCGCTTTCTCCATAACGCTCAATCAAGTCCCCCGGTTTATAGGTCCAACTGGATCCATACCGGTGATTTAGGCGCTGCTACACCCAAACTCCAAATCCACGATCTGACATTCGCGGGCCTGTCTGTGGCGCTTAACGCTGCAAGATCGGGGCCATAGCTCCGAATACGCCCCAGGGGGCTTGGCTGTGGTTGAGAAGAGCGCGGATCGAGGGCCGATATGCAAGGCGTTGATCGTACCGCTTATGGAGCCCCCTATAGAGCAGTCCTGCGGATGGAACAAGGGCAGGAGACCCAGTCCCTCACCGCGTGACGATTTGCCGGGATAAGTTTCCGGAATTAGGGCTGCGCCACGCGCTCCGTGAGCCGCTTATCACGCCGACGCTGGACCGAGGAGGGGATGCGCATGGCCTCGCGATATTTGGCGACGGTACGCCGCGCGATGTCGATGCCATCGCTCTTCAGGAGTTCGACGATCTTGTCGTCCGAGAGAATACTTGCCGGCGCTTCACCATCGATCATTTGCTTAATGCGATGTCGTACAGCCTCGGAGGAGTGCGACTCGCCGCTGTCGTCGGCCGACGCAATAGCCGAGGTGAAGAAGTACTTCATCTCGAAGATGCCGCGCGGCGTCGCCATGTACTTATTCGACGTGACGCGGGACACAGTAGACTCGTGCATCGATATGGCGTCGGCGACCGTGCGTAGGTTCAGCGGGCGCAGATACTGCACACCGTGGGTGAAGAAGGCGTCCTGCTGACGTACGATTTCCTCCGCGACGCGCAAGATCGTGCGTGCGCGCTGATCGAGGCTTTTGACGAGCCAGTTCGCCGTCTGCAGGCACTCGAGGAGATAGTTACGGTCTGCAGCGGAGCCCGCCGACTGCGAAACGGTTGCGAGATAGCTCCGGTTTACGAGCACACGCGGCAGCGTGTCGGTGTTGAGCTCGATAATCCATGTGCCATCTGGAGCGGTGCGCACAAGCACATCCGGAATGACGGCTTGCACCTGCTCCGAACCGAATTTGAGACCGGGCTTGGGGTTGAGCCTCTTTATCTCCGCGACGATCTCCAAGAGCTCGTCCATCTCTACGCCGACGGCCTTGCGCAGCGCGGGAAAGTTGTGGCCCGCAAGTAGATGCAGATTGTCGAGAAAGCGGCTGACGATCGGATCGTAGCGGTTCTGCTCTTTAAGTTGCAGCGCGAGGCACTCGGCAAGCGAGCGTGCAAATACGCCTGGCGGATCGAGTGTTTGAAGGCTCGCGAGGACGCGTTCGACTTGCTCCTGCGGCGCGCCGAGGCGGTCGGCGATAGTATCCACTTCGGCGGGCAGATAGCCGGCCTCATCGACCATATCGACCAGGTACTGGCCGATGAGGCGCTCGATAGGATCGCTCACCACCAGGGGCACCTGCGCGCTCAAATGCTCGCGCAGCGTGATTTCGCTCGAAAGATAGGACTCGATGTTCACGTCATCGCCCGAGCCGGCGCCGCGTTGACGCAGCGACGCCCACGCGGAAGCATCGCTTGCCCCGGTGTGATCGGCCGGTGTGCTATCGGGGTAGACGTTCTCGTATTCGGTATCGAAAGTGCCAGCGGGATCTGCGACGGGTTTTTCGAGATCCACCCATTCGCCATCCGCTTCGGTCGAGGATGTCGGCTCCTCAGCATTGCCGTACTCGGCCCGATCGTTCTGGTCGGTGTCGCTGCGCGTGGGAGCATCTGCGCCGTCGTCGGCCTCGAGCAGGGGGTTCCGCTCGAGTTCGGTCTCGACGTATTGCGTCAACTCCATGTTCGATAGCTGAAGCAAACGGATGGCCTGCTGCAGTTGGGGTGTCATCACCAACTGCTGGCCCTGTTTCAGCTCCAGCTTTGTCGAAAGCGCCATGCGCTCCGCCCGCGTTATTTTCTTCGTCTCTCCGCCTAATCAGCGCGAGTTAACAAACATGTCTCCGAGATACACACGCCGCACGTCATCGTTGGCTATGATTTCCTCAGGCTTACCTTGAGTGAGTACGTGCCCATCGTAGATGATGTAGGCCCGGTCGATCAGGCTCAACGTTTCGCGAACGTTATGGTCGGTGATGAGAACGCCGATTCCGCGCTCCGTCAGATGCCGGACGAGTTCCTGGATATCGCCTACGGCGATGGGATCGATGCCCGCAAAAGGCTCGTCCAGGAGCATGAAGGACGGGCCGGAGGCCAGAGCGCGCGCGATCTCGCAGCGGCGCCGCTCACCGCCGGATAGGGCGATGGAGGGGGACTTGCGCAAGTGCGTGATGCGAAATTCTTCGAGCAGACTATCGAGCTTCTCGCGCCGCTTCTTGGCAGAAGGCTCGACGATCTCGAGCACTGCCATGATGTTCTTTTCGACTGACAAACCGCGGAAGATCGAGGCTTCCTGCGGCAGGTAGCCGATTCCAAGGCGCGCGCGCCGATACATCGGAAGGCGCGTCACATCCATGCCATCGATGGTGATGCTGCCTTTATCGGCAGGCACGAGCCCAGTGATCATATAGAACACGGTCGTCTTGCCAGCGCCGTTGGGGCCCAAGAGGCCGACGGATTCTCCACGCCCGACGGCGAGGCTGACGCTGCGCACAACGAGGCGCTTTTTGTAGCTCTTCTGGACCTGATGGACGGTTAGCCATCCTTCGGCGCCGATCTGCTCCGCTTGGCGGCCTGAGGCAACGATGGCAGGGGTGTCCGCATAGCCATAGCCCTCGGTATCCCAATCAACCTGGGGCTCGGCCTGCGCGCGTTTGGAACCGAATGACAGAATTTTCAACACGGAATCAAATACCTCGGGTGCGGCCGGTGAAGGCCAGCGAGCATCGTGCGCCGATCGGAAATCCTGTCAATCGGCGTATTGACCGCGATAGCCTCAGGGAGCGGGGCTTGCAGGTTCCCAGCCGGAGGCGGAAGCGGCGCCGTTGCTAGCACCGCTCGGCGGCTTCTTTTCGGCCGGCTTCTTTTCGCGAGGGTAAAAAATCGCGCTGGGCCGGCCGGTATTGCGTGGAATGGTAAAGCCCTGGGCGTTCTTGGCCTCCGGCTCTGCCCGTGCCGACCATGCGCCGCTGGCGTCGCTATCGATCACGCTTTGGCCGGTCAGCATGTCGATCGTCAGCTTGGTGCCCTGCACGACGTTCTTGCCCTGGGTGAGGACGACGTCGCCACCTAGCACGACCTGGTTCTTCTTTACGTCGTAATCGGCCCAGTCGCCGGTGGCCTTCTGGCCCTCCTTCGAGGTCACGATAACCTTGACGCGGGCCTCGATGCGCGAGATCTGCGCGGGGGCTGCATTTCCGCTTGCCGAGGGTTGCTCGGCGAGGCCTGCTGCGCCTGTATAAAAGGTCCGCAGCTCGGCCGTTCGCACGACAAAGTCACCTTGCACTGCGTGAACCTCGCCGTGGAACACAGCTTGCTTGGCGCGGTCGTCGACATCGAGGCGGGCGGCCTCGACGTTGATCGGTGCATTGGGATCAGTCTTGAAGAGGCCTACAGCACCGGTCGCTGCTGCACCTTGGGTGCCATTGGCGAGCTGTTTCAGCTTCTCCTTGGCGCCCTGCGCAGCGCTTTCCTCGCCGCGATAGAATTCCGTCCAGATGCGGCCGGCCTGCCCGGCTATGGGGGGAGAAGATAGCTGCGTTCGGCCGGAGGTGCGGTCAACGAAGAGCCTCTCGCCCTGCAGCTGATTGCGACCCTGCACCGCGACGACCTTGCCCGTCAGCAGGATCGTATCTGCTTGCTGGTCGACGGTGACACGGTCGGCGCTCGCGCGGCGATCCGCGCCCGATGCCATCCTTACGTTGCCGTTCACGACGGCGACTTGTTTGATGGCGTCGTATTCGAGGCTCGCACCGGTGATGCGATCGTTTGGCTCGCGCGTCATCACCACGGGCGACTTGGAAACGATGCGCTTGATCTTAGTGCCGGCGCCGGGGGCTGCCATACCTTCGGCACCGCCAACGTCGCCACCTTCGTAGGTGACTTCCAGCGCGGCGGTTTCGAGCATTGCGCCGGACTGCTGCGCTTTCACATTGCCGGTGAAAGTTGCCGTCTTGCCGGTATCATCGATGTCGAGCCGATTTGCGTTGATGTCGATGGGGCCGTCGCCGCCGCCAATCAAGGGTGCGGCAGTCGCCGTTTTCGCTGGGGCACTACCGGTGCTTTCTGCGGCCCCTTCTTTCTTCTCGGGAACGAGATGGGCACGCACGTCATCAATAAAAGCGACTTCGCGGCTCTTGTTGAGGATGCGCATCTCGTTGGAGCGGATCGTTCCCGTCGGCATTTCGACGAGCACCGGTTCCTTGGAAAAGATGACGTTGTCGTTGGTGAGAATGGTGGCGCGGGAGAGCTTCGCCTTCAGGCCGCTCTCGGACACGATATCGATGCCGCCGGAAAGCTCGAGACGGTTGCTCTTGGTATCGAACTCGCCCTCGGCTGCGGTGAGCTGCGTTTTCGATTTCTTGGCGTCGGTCAGATCGCCAGTGATGCCGTTGAGGCGTACGAAGTCCGTATTGGCGAGGTCCTGCACCGCCGTCTTCGCGCGCACGATGTAACGGCCGCCGTCCTTGTTGTACCCTTCGTAGCTGGGGTTATCCATCGTGAGGTTTTCGGGGATGACCCGCGGCACCTCCAGGCGCGGCAGGTTCGCGACCATTCCTGTGGCGTCGAGGACCAGTAGAAAATAGAGCCCGATAACGCCGGCTGCCGCTCCGGGCAGTGCGATGCGCAGGAACTTCACTAAACGTGTGTGACGGCGAGCGCGCGCCAAGTTGCGCGTCCTATCGGCGGCGGTCGAGCCGGCGAAAGGATTCGTTTTCGTCCACGTCTCGCCGGGGGCGAAATTGGTCGTCGTTGCCATGCGCTCATTCGAGGCTGCCGGCCCCGCCGGCCGCTATCCGTAAATCGCCGTCAAATGGGGTTATATTGGGACCGGCGGGGAGTGGCAAAGCCGGTATCCGTTTTGCGCACCGGCTAGGTGATGGGATAGGCATCCGCAGAGCGCAGCATTCTGATACGCACCAGAATGATAGCGTTCTCAGTTAGTTAGCAGTGACTCAATGGGCGAAGATGTCGTCCTCGCCGAATCCGGCGAGGTCCAGCTTCGCGCGCGTGGGCAAAAAGCCAAAGGCGGCCTCGGCGAAACCGCGGCGCCCCTCGCGTTCCAACATAGCGTCGAGCTTCGATTTGACCGCATGCAGGTGCAACACGTCCGAGGCTGCATAGGCAAGCTGCTGCGGGGTAAGCTCGCGCGCCGCCCAGTCGGAGCTCTGCTGCTGCTTAGACAACTCGACGCCGGTCAACTCTCCCACGAGGTCCTTGAGCCCATGGCGGTCGGTATAGGTGCGAACCAGCTTGGAAGCGATCTTGGTGCAGTAGATGGGAGCGGTCACGACCCCGAGGTAGCGTTCCAGAACGGCGATGTCGAAACGTGCGAAGTGAAAGATCTTGAGGACCGCAGTGTCCGTCAGCAGCGCCTTGAGGCGGGGGGCCGAATAGTCGCCGGCTTCGAATTGTACCAGATGCGCGCTGCCGTCTCCCGCTGAAAGCTGGACGAGGCATAGCCGGTCGCGATGGACGTTGAGACCGAGTGTTTCGGTGTCGATAGCAACGCTGGAGCCGAAGCTCAGCCCCGCGGGAAGGTCACCCCGGTGCAGCGTTACGGAAGTCTTGGACATCGTTGTAGAGCCCTTACGTTGTCGGCCTCGGGAAGAGAGCTTTCGGGTTTGCGATCGATTGGTTTTGCTTCGGTTCACCTATCGAATCCGGGCCCACCTAAGCAAGGTGCTTCATGTCCTGCGGATTTGCCGGTTTCCATTAAGCGCCACAATAACCAAATGGCGCTCCATTTCTGGCTCATGGCAGACCTCGCCTGCTAGCAAACGGAGAATAGGCATCAGGGACTAACGCCCGTGCGCAACCAGCGTCGTTTTCGTTCTGCCGCTAGACTTACGCTTGTAACTCTCATTGCTGGCACCATGCTAGGGTCGGCGAGCGCTGCCATGGGACAAGAGCTCGATGCCCTCTTTCTCGGTGGATACTGGTGCAATACCCGCACCAACGCGAAGACCGAGAACGTTCCCCGCAACCGCAGCTTCCTCCGCAGCCGCCGTATCGACGGCACCCCGGAGAAGGATTTTACGGAGCGTCTGATCGATGTCGTCGGGGATGTGCGTGGCCAGCGCATCATTCTAGCGCTGCGCCTGAAGAATGCGGATGGCAGCGATTGCACGACCGACTGCCTCATCGCGCAACGGATTGTGCACAGGGACCTACTCGAAGTGGGGGACTGGAATTCGAACACCGGCGTCTTCAAGTCGGTTTCGCCGCGCGAATATGTGCACCGCTGCGAAGGTTGAAGACAGTCTCGCTTCATCGGAGAGCGATGGCGACCGCTGGCATGAGCGACCGTTACCGCCTCACCGAGAACGTAACCATCGGCGTACTCGCTCAGTTCGACTGGGCAAAGGACGACCGCGGCGCGCTGTTGTCCGAGGCCAGCGGCAATGGTCGGATGATCGGCCCGTACCTGTCGGCTCGCATCCACGACAACATCTACCTCGATCTGCGCGCCGCCTGGGGGCGCTCTGACAACGACATCAGCGCCGCAGGCGCTTCGGGCTCGTTCGATACCGCGCGCTGGCTGGTGAAGGGCACGCTCGCGGGCAACTGGGTGTACGGTCGTACGAGGCCTTGGCGCATCACGCTCAGCCGAGACCGCCTGCCTCACCGAAAGCGCCGACGCCTTCACCAACTCCGCTGGAACCTGCGTTCCCGGTCAGGGTGTTTCGCTCGGCCGTCTGCAATTCGGGCAAGAGATTGGCTCCGCTTCGCACACGACGAGGACCGCGGCCTGCAGACGTGCGGTTCGTTGTCGTGTGCTGATGGCAAAGTCATACGGGGTATCCATCTGTCGGCGTTGAACAACACCGCATATTATACGGCCTCTCTAACGCCCTGATGCCGCAACAAAGCTATCGGAGCGCGAACAGGATACCTGCGGCCAGGATGGTTGCGAGAAGCGCCAAGGCGGTGCGGCGTCGCGATCTATCGATACGACCCCGGCCAGCCCCATAGTCAAAGCGTTCGTAATGGACATTGGCCATAGGGACACCGAGGGCAAGGAAGGCATCCGCGGCTGTCTCCATCATGCCGGGAGGTCCACAGAGCATCACCGAAACGTCGCCGGGCGCCGATCCCGAAATAAGGTCTCGCAAGTGACCTGAGCAAATAGGCCCCCGTAGAGTTCCTGGCGCGCTGGATGCCTCATCGGTGCAGTAGGTCGTCTTGAGATCCAGTCTATTGGCGAGATCAGCCAACGCCTTCTTGCAGGCGAACCCGGCATCGTTCCCTGCGGCGTAGAGCAACCGGAACTTCCGCTTATCACCGCGATCAGCTGCTTCTTCCAGCATTCCGAGCAAGGGAGCGATCCCGACGCCGCCCGCTACCATAGCTACCGCGGATGTCTGGCTCGGAAGGACGAAGCTCCCGTGCGGACCATCGATTGCCACAGGCGTTCCCGGCTGCAAGGCATGAAAGGTATCGGTGCAGTCGCCCGCGTGACGGACGAGGAGTCGAAGCTGGGGTAGATACCCTGCGCTCGATGCAATGGAGAAGGGATGATCATGGAATGGCGGACTGTGCGGAGAAACGCTCATCCAAAGGAATTGACCACCGCGCGGATTGAATAGGGTCTGCTCGGGGCCGCGCAGGACGAGTTCCGTGACACCGTCCGCAACCATTTTGGAACTCTCGATCCGCCAATGGGCCCGCCACATGCGCCAGGGGCGGACGATGTACACGACGAGTGCTGCGGCGAGCGCACCAAAGGCATAGATCAACCAGACGGCGCGAAGACTAGTGTCGGCCGCGTACGTTCCCACACTGAGAGCATGGTGCAGCGTCAAGCCCCCGATGATAATGGCAAGTGAACCATGTGTTGCGCGCCAGAATTCGTATCGGACGAAATGCTGCGTTCGCAAAGATGCGAAACCTACGAGCACGATCAGCATGGCAAGCGCTACCACCCCGCTGCGCAGCCGGGGGCTTGCCAGCATGGCCTGCAGGCGGTGCACGGATTGGGTGGGATTGTCCAGAACCGTCCCACTGACATAGATGAGAGGGTGAGCGATAGCGAGGACGACGATCGCAAAGGCTGCTATCCGATGGAATCCCATCGTCCGATCTATCCCGATTTTGCCCGACAGCATTTCAAAGCGGCCTGAACTCAGGAACTGGAGATAAAGCAGCGTGGCGGCGAGAATTGCCGCGGCGGTGCCATATTCTGTCGCGAACTCGCCGCTCGAGGCGGTTGTCCAGGCCGCAACACCCAGCGGCGTCAGCGCCGCGAGCAGAAACAGGACGAGAAGCCACCGAACAGGCAGTCCTATCTGGCCCTTCGCAAGTCCTTGCAGTTGGAACGCCTCCCTGATGCCTTCGATCATGGGACCCTGATTGTCAGTTCGGATGCAGCGCTATGTTGGCGCTATTGCTTCGGCGCCTCAAGAATATATCGGATGATTTGGTCGATGACTTCCGGATCGGGCGTGTGATGGCGTGCGAGGAACTCCTTGAGGTAGGCCTGTTTCTCGGCGTCGGTACCGCGCCTGATCTTGCGTGCAACGGCTCCCGGCACCGGGTGACAGTCCCCACAGGCCTTTTGGTATGCCGCCGCATCCTGGGCGGTTGCCGTCTGGCCGATCGAGGCAGCCAGAAGCAGCCCCAGCACGCCCCCAAGCGCTCCGCATTTAAGCCAACGCATGGCACTCCTCCGATCGTTCACGTGGTGCCGCCGGATCACCTTTGGGCACCGATGAAAGCAATGCGCGAGTTAATGATCACCTCTCGTCGGCGGAACCTGGGACTTTCTTCTTGCCCGTGATCATCGCCCTCACAAGGTTTGCGAGCCGTCTACGGTTTGCACCGGCTTGCCTGCAAAGTGGATGACGTAGGACACCTGCACGCGCTCGTACACGCGCCCTCTACACGCTTGCGTCAGCGCGCAGGCCGATTTGCCAGCGCGGCAGCCACGGCGGGAGGCATCTCTGAACGCGGCAACGCGTGCGGCTGTTGCTCACCGGTTCTCTTTCCGTGTGCCGGTGCATGCCTTCGTTTCCGGATCGAACCAGTCACGTGGTAACGGCGCAAGCGCATGGCTGGGCTGGCTCTCACCGTCGAACCATCAGCGGCGCAGCCGACGCGCCGCGGACTACGCTGCGAATATTCAACCGCAGGTGACCACTGCTGTGCGTCTCCGTCATGGGAATTTTTGAGCGATTAGTCGCACGCAGAGCCGCGTTTAACTCAGATCAACGTCGATGGTTGCTGCCGGTGAAATGTTCGATGTCGCTCGAACCCTGCGGAATAGAGAGCGGAGATCGAATATGGCGACCGTTTCCGGCATCACCACCCGCGGGCAGACGCGAGCCCTTTGGCTTTCGACGCTCTCGTTTACCACCTGTTTCGCAGTCTGGACCGTATTCTCAATCATTGGGATTCAGATCAAGGATAAGCTCGGGCTCAACGAGACCCAATTCGGGCTTCTCGTGGGCACCCCGATTCTTACCGGATCTCTGATCCGCATAGTGCTCGGCGTTTGGGCGGATCAATACGGCGGCCGACGCATCTTTGCGCTGGTGATGCTTGCGGCGGCCGTCGCGACGTGGCTCCTCACCTATGCGGAAACCTATCCTCAGATGCTGCTCGCGGCGCTCGGCGTCGGTATCGCAGGTGGCGCATTCGCTGTCGGCGTCGCTTACGTGTCGCACTGGTATCCGCCCGAGAAGCAGGGAACGGCGCTCGGCATCTTCGGTGCCGGAAACGTCGGTGCCGCCGTCACCAAATTCCTCGCGCCCTTCGTGCTGGTGGCCTACGGCTGGGAGACGGTAGCTCAGGTGTGGGCTGTCACCCTCGCGCTCATGGGCATCATCTTCTGGTTCGCTACTAGCGAGGATCCCATCCAGCGTGAGCGGGCGGTAAGCGGCAAGAAGCCGAAGAGCGCATGGCTCGAACTCACGCCGCTCAAGAATGTCCAGGTTTGGCGTTTTGGGCTGTACTACTTTTTTGTCTTCGGCGCCTTCGTAGCGCTCGCCCTGTGGCTGCCGCGCTATCTGATCAGTGTCTACGGCGTCAGCATCGCCACAGCAGGCATGATCGGCGCCGCATATTCCGTACCTGCCAGCATCTTCCGCGCCTACGGCGGGCACCTTTCCGATAAGTATGGCGCGCGGCGCGTGCTGTATTGGACGTTCTTCGTCTCGGTCGCGTGCACCTTCATTCTGCCATATCCACCGACTGCATACGTCGTGCGTGGCATCAGAGGTCCGATCGCCTTCGAGTTCGAGATCGGGGTCGTAGCCTTTACGATGATCGTGTTCGTGCTCGGCTTCTTTATGAGCCTCGGTAAGGCCGCCGTTTACAAGCATATCCCCGTCTACTATCCGAACAATGTCGGGGCGGTTGGCGGTCTTGTCGGGATGATCGGCGGACTCGGCGGCTTTGTCCTGCCGATCGCGTTCGGCATGCTCAGCGATCTCATTGGTGTCTCGACGAGTTGCTTCATGCTGCTCTTCCTGCTCGTCGTCACGGCGCTGACATGGATGCACTTCTCGGTCCGGCACATGGAGCGGCAGAAGGGCGTGTCCAACGAGGAGCCGCGGCCGCTGCTGTCGACGGCGCATCAGATCCAGGATCCGGCAAACGCCAGTGCGGTCGCGGGTTCATTGGGGTAGGGGCTCGTGGCGGGGCGATGTGCCCCGCTCGATGTAACGGCCGCAACGGCGGCGTTCTTTGTGAGCGCTCGGCGGCCGGGCTCGCCGCTCATCTGGTGCCGCGACTATGGCCGGCGCTCTCGATGGGCGTACGACGAGTGGCCTGCCAGTGCATCCGGCGCCCGAAGCCCGGCCTCGAGGATGAAGACCAGGGCGGCCAGACCCGGGTCGCTGTGCGCTTGGCATTTGCCGATGAGCGTGATCCACGCTTCGTCTGCCGCGGTGTTGGCAAACACGCGCACGCTCAAGGCGACGTACTCACTGACACGCATGTCAGCAGCGGCAGCAGCGACTGAGATACGCGTGAGCAAGTCGCTATCCCGGATTGCGCCGAAGGCTTTGGCGGCGGTTTCGGGATCATCCATGCTTCGGATCAATTCACCGAGCATCATGACGGCCGCGCCCCCTCCTTGCTCCTATCTTGGCCGGTATCGAGTTGAACTCCGTCGATCCGCGCGTGCTCCACGAGCATCTGAACGTAAAGTGCCCGCGCCTGGTTGATCGCTGCTGCACGCAAGTATTCGGCGATACGGTCCCTGGCCAGCTCGAACGGAATGCCGTCGCCTGTGGTGCGGCGGTCGAGGCGTATGATGTGGAAGCCGTAGCGCGTCTCGACGGGCGCCGGTGTCATCTCACCGGGCGCAAGCCGCATCAGGGCGCTCTCGAATTCGGGTGTTGTCTGCCCCGCTACGATCTGGCCGAGTCGACCTCCTTCGACGCTGGACGGGCACGCGGAGTGCGCCTGCGCGATCGCGGCAAAGCGCTCCGGCTCGCGCAATAGCGTGGCGATGAGAGTTTCGGCATCGCGACGCTTGGTTTCGAACGATGCTCGGTCATGGCGAGAGGCCGAGAGCAGGATGTGCGCTACCTCGTAAATTGTCGGCGCTCGGAATTTGTCGCGGTTGCGATCGTAGTAGCGGCGGCAGTCCGCATCGGTAGGTTCCGGCGTGACGATGGAGCGCGCGATCAATTCGCGGATCACCGCCTCTTCCGGTGTCTCGCGGCGCCCCTCATCGTCACATTCCGGTGTAGCTGCGATGCCGAGACGGTCGGCCTCCTGCAGCAGCAACTCGCGCACGACAAGGGACCTGGCTGCGGCTTGCCACGCCGCCACGGGAGAACGGGCCGGATGGTTCTGGGTCTCGAAGGCAATGGCCTCGTGGGGAATCACCACGCCGTTGACGCTTACCTTCGGGCGCGGCGCATTGGCCAGATCTGTGTGAAGCGAGCATCCCATGGGGCTACTCCGCGGCTTGAATTCTATTGGCTGGGGCAACGGCTGCGCCGCCACGTCTGCGGACGACCTGATAGCCTCGCCGGCCGAGATACCAGATGGGCGCACTCCAGATGTGGACCAGCCGAGTGAACGGAAAGACCAGAAAGATGGTCATCCCCAGAAACAGGTGCGCTTTGAAGATGGGGTCCGCGCCAGCGATCAGACTGGAGACACCCGGCTGGAGCGTGAGGATACCCTGCGCCCAGGTCATGAAGCGCACCATCTCCTCGCCGTTGAGGTGGTGGAGCGAGATAGGAATAGTGAGGAGCCCGAGTGTGAGCTGCGCGTAAAGCATCAGCAACACGGCGATGTCGCCGAACGAGGAGGTCTTGCGAATGCGGGAATCGAACAGGCGCCGATGCACGAGCAGCGTGATGCCGATGAAGCAGGCAACGCCGGCAATGCCACCGACGATGATGGCCATCCACTGCTTGAACTCGTGCGAGATGCCGATGGTGTCGAAGATCCAGATCGGCGTGAGCAGCCCGACGAAATGCCCGAAGAAGATGATGAGGATGCCCACGTGGAACAGGTTCGAGCCCCACATGAGCTGCCGGCGCCGTAGAAGCTGGCTCGAGCCGGAACGCCAGGAGTACTGCTCGCGGTCGAAGCGCAGCCAGCTCCCGACGAGAAAAACAGTGAGGCACAGGTAGGGGTACCAGCCGAAGACGATGTGATTGAGGGTCTCGTGCATGACGTTCTCCTCAGGCTTGGGGTTCGGCGGGACGCTGTGGGTGTGCACCGGCGACGCCGGGTGCAGGCCTGCGGCCGGCGCGGATGCGGGTGATCAGTTCGTCCTTGCAGCCGCTGCTGTCTCCGCCCGCGCCAAACGAGACGGGCTGATCCTCCCAAGCCGCATCGAGCGCCGCCAAGTCGGTGGCGTCGGCGTCGGGCTCCTGCAGGAGCGCTGATACCTCATCCCTCTTAGGAGCGGATGCGGATAGAGCGACGAGGGCGCGGAACACGGCTTCGTATGGCGAATGGCGTTTGGCGAGACGCTCGGCGAGTGCTGCAAAAATGTGTACCGGCTGTGCAAGCAAGCTACTGGCTTCATCCTCCGGCTGGACAGCCAAAAACTCGAGGAACAGCGGAATAAAATCCGGGAGTTCCTTGGCGCTAAGGTGCAGCCCGTTCCTCTCATAGAGTTCTTGCAGATCGACCATGGCCTGGCCGCGGTCGCGGCTTTCGCCATGGACATGCTCGAAGAGATAAAGCGACAGTGAGCGCGTGCGGTCGAACAACAGTACGTATCGCTCCTGTGCGTCGTAGATGTCGCTTTCCGCGATGTCGCCGATCAGCGTCGTGAGCGCCTCGCGCAGCGCCGCTGACAGGCGCGGCTCAGCTTCGACGATGGCGCGCATCTCATCCGCTGCATTCTGGATCTCGACGGTCGGATAGATCAGAAGCGCTGAAAGCACCTTGCTGATGTTACGGATCATGCGACCTCCATGGGTGTCTTGTGGCGCTTTGGCGTTCCGAAAAGGTTAGGCTCGCTGCTTCCACCGGAGCAGCCGTTGCCGAACGAGAATCCGCACGAGCCGCGCAGATCGTAGGCGTCCTCGTCCAGCTCCCGGTGCGCCGTGGGGATGACGAAGCGGTCCTCGTAGTTGGCGATCGCCATGGTGTGATACATCTCGTCGATCTGCGCGCTCGTGAGACCAACGCGCCGCGCGATACCCTCGTCGGTGACACCATCGATGGTCTTGGCGCGCATGTAGGCGCGCATGGCGAGCATGCGCTCGAGGGCGAGTGCGACCGGAGCCTCCTGGCCCGCCGTTAGCAGGTTGGCGAGATACTTGAGCGGGATGCGCAGCGAACGGACGTCGGGCATCTCGCCGTCGTGACCGATCTTGCCAGCGGCGGCTGCCGATTGGATCGGCGAAAGAGGCGGCACGTACCAAACCATCGGAAGCGTGCGGTATTCCGGATGCAGCGGAAATGCGACTTTCCACTCCATCGCCATCTTCCAGATCGGCGAGCGCTGGGCTGCATTCAGCCAGTTCTCGGGGATTCCTTCCGCGCGCGCCCGGGCGATGACGACCGGATCCTTCGGATCGAGGAAGACACCGAGCTGTGCCTTGTAGAGATCCTGCTCGTCAGGAGCGCTTGCAGCTTCCTGGATGCGGTCGGCATCATAGAGAAGCACCCCCAGATAGCGGATGCGGCCAACGCACGTTTCGGAGCAGACCGTCGGTTGTCCGGACTCGATGCGTGGGAAGCAGAAGATGCACTTCTCCGATTTTCCCGACGACCAGTTGTAATAGATCTTCTTATACGGGCAGCCGGACACACACATGCGCCACCCGCGGCACTTGTCCTGGTCGATGAGGACGATGCCGTCCTCCTCGCGCTTGTAAATTGCGCCGGACGGGCACGAGGCGACGCACGCTGGGTTGAGGCAATGCTCGCACAGGCGCGGCAGGTACATCATGAAGGTGTTTTCGAACTGCCCGTAGATGTCCTTCTGCACCTCGTCGAAATTCACGTCGGCTGAGCGCTTGTCGAATTCGCCGCCGAGAATCTCCTCCCAGTTGGGGCCCCACTTGATCTTGTCCATGCGCTCGCCGGTGATCAGCGAGCGCGGACGGGCCGTCGGGAAGGCGGGGAGCTCTGGCGCATTTTGCAGATGCTCATAGTCGAACGTGAAGGGCTCGTAGTAGTCGTCGATTTGCGGAAGGTCCGGATTGGCGAAAATCTTGGCGAGCACGCGCCACTTGGCCCCGATCTTGGGCTCGATCTTGCCGTTCTTGCGTCTCACCCAGCCGCCGTTCCAGCGAGCCTGGTTCTCCCAGTCCTTGGGGTAGCCGACGCCGGGCTTGGTCTCGACGTTGTTGAACCACGCGTATTCCATGCCTTCGCGGCTGGTCCACACGTTCTTGCAGGTGATCGAGCAGGTGTGGCACCCGATGCACTTGTCGAGGTTCAGCACCATCGCTATTTGAGCGCGGATTTTCATTCTGCGGGCTCCAGCTTAGTCGGCACGATCGGCAGTTTCTGCGGCTGGTCGGCTGCTGGCCGATCGAGCCAGTCGATCTCTGCCATCTTGCGGACGATCACGAACTCGTCGCGGTTGGAGCCGACGGTGCCGTAGTAGTTGAACCCATATGACTGCTGGGCGTAGCCTCCGATCATATGCGTCGGCTTCAACACAGCGCGCGTCACCGAGTTGTGAATTCCCCCGCGCTGGCCGGTCTGCTCGGAGCCCGGCACATTCACGATCTTCTCCTGTGCGTGATACATCATGCACATGCCTTCCTTCACACGCTGGGACACCACCGCACGGGCGACGAGCGCTCCATTTGTGTTGAAGGCCTCGATCCAGTCATTATCGACGATGCCAGCCTTCTTCGCATCGACCTCGCTGATCCACACGATGGGGCCGCCGCGCGACAGCGTCAGCATCAGGAGGTTGTCCGTGTAGGTGGAGTGGATGCCCCACTTCTGGTGCGGCGTGATGAAATTGAGCACCACGGCCGCGTTGCCATTCGGCTTGCGGTCGATGACGGGCTTCACCGTCTTGGTATCGATTGGCGGCCGGTAGACGCAGAAACCCTCACCGAAGGCGCGCATCCACAGGTGGTCCTGATAGAGCTGCTGGCGTCCGGTGAGCGTGCGCCAGGGGATAAGCTCGTGGACGTTGGTGTAGCCGGCGTTATAGCAGACGTGCTCCGACTCGAGCCCCGACCAGATCGGTGACGAGATGATTTTGCGCGGTTGCGCGACCACATCGCGGAAACGGATCTTCTCGTCTTCCTTGGGGATCGCGAGATGCGTATGGTCGCGTCCGGTGAAGGTGCCGAGCGACGCCCATGCCTTCACCGCAACTTCGCCGTTGGTCTCCGGCGCAAGGGTAAGCAGGGTTTCCGCGGCGTCGATGTCGCTGTCGATGCGCGGCGCACCCTTGGTCGGTCCCTCCTCGGTGACGGTACCGTTGAGTTTGCGCAGCAGGTCCACCTCGTGTTCGGTGTTCCAGCTCATGCCTTTGCCGCCGTTGCCGAGCTTTGCCATGAGCGGCCCGAGCGATGTGAATCGCTTGTAGGTGTTGGGATAGTCGCGCTCGACCACGGTAACCTGCGGCATGGTCTTGCCGGGAATGGGGTCGATCTCGCCCTTCTTCCAATCCTTCACATCGAGGGCCTGCGCGATCTCTCCCGCGGTGTCGTGCATGATCGGCGTGAGCACCACGTCATTCTCGACGCCCAGAACCTCGGGCGCGATTTCCGAGAACTTCTTGGCGATCGATTTGTAGATCTCCCAGTCGCTACGGCACTCCCACACCGGATCGACCGCGGCGGTCAGCGGGTGGATGAACGGGTGCATGTCGGATGTGTTGAGATCGCTCTTCTCGTACCAAGTCGCGGTCGGCAGCACGATGTCGGAGTAGACGCAGGTGGTCGACATGCGGAAGTCGAGTGTGACCAAGAGGTCGAGCTTTCCTTCCGGACCCTCCTCGTGCCAGGCGACCTCCTGCGGTTTCTGGAGCCCAGCCTCACCGAGGTCCTTGCCCATCACGCCGTGTGTGGTGCCGAGCAGATGCTTCAGGAAGTATTCGTGCCCCTTGCCCGAAGAGCCGAGAAGATTGGAGCGCCAGACGAACAGATTGCGCGGCCAGTTGACGGGCTTGTCGGGGTCCTCGCATGAGAGCTTCAGCTCTCCCGATTTGAGCGCTGCCGCGACGTAGTCCTTGGGCTCTTGCCCTTTTGCGGCGGCTTGCGCGGCGATCGCCAGCGAATTGGTCTCGAGCTGCGGGGTCGACGGAAGCCAGCCCATGCGCTCGGCACGCACGTTGTAGTCGATGATGGCGCCGTCCCATGGTCCCGGGGGCGCGGTGGGCGACACGATCTCGCCGACGTTGAGCGTCTCATAGCGCCACTGGTCGGTGTGCGCATAGAAGAACGATGTCCCGTTCTGCTGACGCGGTGGCCGGCCCCAATCGAGCGCAAACGCGAGCGGGAGCCATCCCGATTGCGGGCGCAACTTCTCCTGGCCGACGTAATGCGACCAGCCGCCGCCCGACTGCCCGACGCAACCGCACATCACCAGCATGTTGATGACGCCGCGGTAGTTCATGTCCATGTGGTACCAATGGTTCATCGCGGCACCGATGATCACCATTGAGCGGCCGCGCGTCTTCTCGGCGTTGAGGGCAAACTCCCGCGCGACCGTAATGATCTGGTCGCGCGGCACACCGGTGATCTTCTCAGCCCAGGCCGGCGTGTAAGGCTCGTTTTCGTCGTAGGACTTGGCGACGTTGCTGCCGCCGAAGCCGCGGTCGGCGCCATAGTTGGCAAGGAACAGGTCATAGACGCTGGCGACAAGGGCTTCGCCTTCGGCGAGCTGCACTTTCTTTACCGGTACACGCCGCAGCAGAATGCTGTCATGGTCGGTGCCGGCGAAGTGATCGTGCTCGAGGTTGCCGAAATATGGAAAGCCAACGTCGGCAAACTCGTCTTTTATGTCGGCGAGCGAGAGGCGCAGCCGCGTATCGCGACCGCTCGAATCCTTCTCCTCGAGGTTCCACTTTCCTTTCTCGCCCCAGCGGAAGCCGACCGAGCCATTGGGCGCCACGATCTCGCCCGTCGTTTCGTCGTAGGCGACGGTCTTCCATTCGGGATTGTTGCTCTCCCCCAGAGCACCGGAAAAGTCCGAGGCCCGCAGCATGCGATCGGGGATGAGCTTGCCGTCTTGACGGACAAGGCGGACCAGCATCGGCATGTCCGTATACTTGCGGATGTAATCATCGAAGTACGGAACTTTCCGGTCGATGTGGAACTCACGCAAGATGACGTGGCCCATCGCCATCGCGAGCGCGGAGTCGGTGCCCTGTTTCACTGAGATCCACAGGTCGGCGAATTTGGAGGCTTCTGAGTAGTCGGGGCAGATCACGACGCTCTTGGCGCCGCGGTAGCGCGCCTCGGTATAGAAGTGGGCGTCCGGCGTGCGCGTCTGCGGCACGTTCGATCCCCAGAGAATGAGGAAGCCCGAGTTGTACCAATCGGCGGATTCGGGCACGTCGGTCTGTTCCCCCCAAGTCTGCGGAGACGACGGCGGCAGATCGCAGTACCAGTCGTAGAAGGAGAGGCACGCGCCGCCGAGAAGCGAGAGGTAGCGCGAGCCCGCCGCGTAGCTCACCATCGACATGGCGGGGATTGGAGAGAAGCCGCAGACGCGGTCGGGTCCGTAGGTTTTGATCGTATAGGCGTTGGCGGCGGCGATGATCTCCGTGACCTCGTCCCACGTGGCACGTACGAAGCCGCCGAGGCCGCGCTTTTTGACATACGCGGCGCGCTTCTCCGGCGTCTCGACGATCGAGGCCCAGGCAGCGATGGGCGTGCGCACTGCTCTCGCTTCGCGCCACAGCTTCAACAGGCGCGAACGGACGAGAGGATACTTCGTGCGGTTGCCGGAATAGAGGTACCAGGAGTAGCTTGCGCCGCGCGGACACCCGCGAGGCTCGTGGTTCGGCAACTCGGGGCGTGTGCGCGGGTAGTCGGTCTGCTGCGTCTCCCACGTCACGATCCCGCCCTTGACGTAGATTTTCCACGAGCACGAGCCGGTGCAGTTCACGCCGTGCGTAGAGCGAACGATCTTGTCGTGCTGCCAGCGCTTTCTGTAGCCGTCCTCCCAGCGACGGTCTTCGCGCGTTACGATCCCATGTCCATCGGCGAAGTCGCCGACGACACGATTGAAGAACGTCAGGCGATCGAGGAAATGACTCATCGGGGTTCTCCAATCGTTGTCGCACACGGGCGAGGTCAGCAGGGTTTTTCGGCTCCTGAGCGCGCGTAGTACCACCAGTTTATTATGATGCAGACGAGGTAGAAGATGGCGGCCCAGTAGAAGAATGCGTTGAACGAGCCGAACCAGTCGTAGGCGTAGCCAAGCATCAGTCCGCAGGCGAACGGCCCGTAGGCGGCTATTGCAGCGGTCCACCCGATGATTCCGCCCGCTTGCCTTGGCGGAAAGAGCATCGGCATCTGTTTGAAAGTCGACGCGTTGCCGACGCCGGCAAACAGGAACAGCGAGAGCATCGTCACAACGAAGTAGGGGAACTCGGCTAACGATGTCGGCGTGGTGAAGAAGGTAATCGCGATGGCAGAGACCAGCATGCCGATCGCCGACCAGTGCGTGACGCGGGCGCCACCCAGACGATCGGACAACGGTCCGCCAGCGATACGGGCCAAAGACCCGACGAGGGGGCCGAGGAAAGCATAGGCGAGAGGATCCGGTGCGCCGGAGAAGTCACCGTAGATCTTCTGGATGAGCAACGGGAAGGTCGCCGCTAGCCCCGAGAAGGTGCCGAAGGTTGCGACGTAGAGGAACGTCATGAAGAGCCCGTGCTTCATGCGGAAGATGTCGAGCTGCTCGCGAAAGTTGGCGCGTACGGGCACACTCTTCAGTAATACGAGAGCAGCGAGCCCGCAGATCAGTATCAATGGCACGTAGATCGCCGCAGCGTTCTGCAGCCAAACGCCCGACGTGACGCCATTTGCGCTGGTGACCGTTTGTGGGCCACCGAGGAGCGTCCCTGCGAGCGCAAAGCCGATAATCCAAGGCGTTACGAACTGAACGATGGAGACGCCGAGATTTCCGATGCCGGCCTGAATCGCGAGCGCCGTTCCCTGAAGCCGTTTAGGAAAGTAGAGGCTCGTCGAGGGCATGAAAGAGGAGAAGTTTCCGCCGCCCAGGCCAGCGAGGAAAGCAAGGAGCAGCAGCGCCCAGTACGGCGTTGAAGGGTCCTGAACGGCAAAGGACCATCCGACCATGGGGACGAGGAGCGACAGCGTCGCGTAGCCGACGACGTTTCGACTTCCGTACAGCGGTATGAGAAAGGCGTGCACCATCCGCATCGTTCCGCCAGCCAACCCGGGCATGGCGGCAAGCCAGAAAAGCTCCGTTGTCGAGAGCTTGAAGCCGGCAGCGGGAAGGCGCACCACCAGTGCCGACACGACGAACCAAGCGATAAACGCAAGGGTAAGGTTAGCGGTCGTTATGGCGAGTGTTCGCCAAGCCAGTTGCTTCCCCGTCGACTCCCAGAACGCTGGATCCTCCGGCGTCCACTGCTGGAGCCAAGGCCCAGTGTTTCCTTGAACTGCCTCGATCTTCGTGTTGAGCATGACGGCCTCGTAGGATCTTCAAGCTCAGTTCGAATTGTGGTGCATGCGATGATCGTCGGCGTTGATTCAGCTCAAACGGCGACGCCCACACTCCCAGTCAAGACAGTAAGTCTGGCCCCCGGGTGCGCTTCTTAACTCCGGTCAATCAGGCAACTGAGGAAGCTGCGACACGATGTTCGTGCGATTGATATTCGTCGTCGGAGATGCGGCGCCACGTATCAGTGCGTCAGCAAAGGAGGTGCGAATGCGGGCTTCGGTTCGAGCACCAATCGGTCGGAGCAGACAGAGCCAACGCAGCGTTCTGTGTGCTGAAGCGGAATGTATTTGAATGCGTGGCATTGCTCGGGTGCGGTCGTGGCCACGTTGATCGAGCATGGATAAGGAAGGGGAGGCGTCGATCGCCCGGCGCCACCGGCATGTATGTCGATCATCGGTTGATGCGCATCGACCGAGCAGTGCAGGATGCGAGCCGAGAATGCGCATGAGTGTAGATCGCTCCGTCTGCGGCATAGTGGATGCGCGGGTTTGACTGAAATCAAAGCAGCGGATGGCATGGGTCGCGAGAGTTGTGAATGACGTCAGGGAAAGCACTATGGGTGATGGTGCGTTCTCGAGACCTTCAGGCGATTCTCAACTATCTCAATCCGAACTCGCAGTGCGTAAGGTGTGAGAGAAAAGCTAGACCGTACTTGAAATGGGCGAATACGTCGGCGCCGCTGGCGAGGGGTGCCATTGATCGGATTGCGGGCGGAGATGCGTCTATTGGCAGTCGACATAAAATCGTCCGGCATTGGTTTTGCCGGAGCGCTCCTGCTCCCTCTCATGGTGACGCTTCTCGCATCGGGGACAAGTGTATCGGCTGCATCCCTTGGCAGGCCGTGCTGCGCCGACCTGGAAGATCGCATTGCCGAGCTCGAGGCGACGGCGGCGAAAAAGGGCAATCGCACGGTCAGCCTGACGGTAACCGGCTACATCGCCAAGCAGGTAATGTTTTGGGACGATGGCGTGGAGCGGAACGCCTACGTGACGGACATGGGGCCGACGCAGGCGTCCAACTTTCGCTTCATGGGCAATGCGAAGATCGCGGCGGGATGGTCGAGCGGTTACGTGGTTCGTATCCAGGACCTGTCAAGCAATCCGATGGCCCTCGATCAGTTCACCTCAGTGTCGGGCAACGGCCCCAACGTACAGATGACGTACTGGTATCTCGCCAGCGAAGAGTTCGGCAAGATCTCGGTCGGCAAGAACGCGATGGCCTCGAAGAGCGTTGCAATGTTCACCGACCTGTCCGGCACGCAGGTTATCGCCAACTATGTGCTGTTCGATGGCAATGCCTTCTTCCTGCGGCAGGGTGGTGAGCTACTCAAGCTGCGCTGGGGGGACTTCGGCTACTGCTATTCGCAGCAACGGCCATGGGGTGGCGACTGCGACGGCATCGTGATGAACGGGGTGCGCTACGACAGCCCCACCATCGCCGGAGTCTCCGTGTCCGCAAGCTTTGGCGAAGATGACGACTGGGAGGTAGCCGGCCGGTACCAGGGCGAAGTTGGAGGGTTCAAGGTCTCGCTTGGTGTTGGCTACTCGGTCAACACCGACCAACTGATCCAGCCGCCTGCGGTTTCCTTTCATAAGGATTCCAGCTTCTTTCAAGCCGGCGGTTACTTGCAGCATCTTTCGACGGGGCTTTTCTTGCATGCGATCTATGGCGCGGAGGAAAATCACGGTGCAGAGACCATCCGCGGCGGGCTGGTCGAGCCGGACACGCACCAGTGGTACTTGAAAGGTGGGATCCGGCGGCAATGGTCCCCGCTGGGCGCTACGATCATTTACGGCGAGTATGGCCGGTATATCGACCAGCTGTCGCCGGCTGCGCTGAATGCCGGTGCAACAGGTAGTGAGCTTTCACGCTGGGGCTTGGGCGCCGTCCAAGAGATCGACGGTGCGGCGCTGTCGATCTGGGCACGGTACCGCGGGCAGGACGTCGAAATAGACGGTGCGCAGTTGCAAGATATCGGCTCGTTCCACTACCTGAGCGTCGGGTCTCTCATTAATTTCTGAGGGCATGGCTTCGGAGAGGCACCGCCCGTCTTTAACCGAAGACAATTCAAGCGCGCGGCCAATCGGGCTATGGTCCCATCGTGCGTTGCGTGTGCGTGTGCATGCGCCGCCCGAGCAAGGTGCAGTCATGAAGATTGCCGCTATTCTCTATGATGGAACGCAAAGCCGACGTGTCGATGAGCTGATCGGGGAACTCGCGAGCAAGCTCAGAGCGAAAGGGTTCGTGCTCGCCGGTGCCATCCAGTCGAACCCAACGGCCGAGAACCGGAGTCGTTGCGACATCGTGCTGGAGGACTTGGCGACGCGCCAAGTGATCAACGCATCGGAAGATCGCGGCGCGCTGGCGAGCGGATGCCGTCTTGATCAGAGCGCACTGGAGCAAGCCGTTGGATTGGCGACGTCGTCGATCGGACCTAGTACCGATTTCGTCATCGTGAACCGGTTCGGTAAGCAGGAGGTGGAGGGGAACGGTTTTCGTACCTTGATCGAGCAGGCCGTCTTGCTCGACGTTCCCGTCATCGTGGGGTTGAATCGAGCCCACGTCGCCTCGTGGAGCCAGTTTGTCGGCGGGGAGCCAAAGCTCTTGCCGATGCAGATCGATACGGTCGTTCACTGGTGCATGATGCAGATCTCCCTCTATCACTGAGGCATCGACGCGCTGCCGGTGGAGATGGGTCTCGCCCCTTGGTTGGGAGTGTAGCGGACACACTCGCCGAGGATGCAGCCAGGAGATTAATTTCATCGCGGTGCGTGTTTTCACACTTTCATCTGCATGCCGGTGCTTATATCTGACGTCGATGTCGCACTTTCGCCGACGCCCATCAATTGTTTCATTCCCTCCCTTTTTGTTCGATCAATATGCAAATCTGAAACGATCGCTAGCCAAATAAAGAAAAAATTTCGGCCGCGGCGGCGATTTCGCCGATATCGGACAGGCGCTCTATGCGCCTCACCAATTTGCCGCATCGCGCAGGCGTCCGAATTTGTTTCGCAACAAAGAGCGCGCGCTTCGTCCTCCTATAGTCAAAAGAATTCAGCGGGCGCCTCCCGCTGAATAAAAAGGAGGAATATCGCAATGGCTCAGTGGACTGAAATGGCGCGCCGCCCCATGTCACCCCGGGCGGCTGTCGGAGCGGCATTACTGCTCTTTATCGGCGCAGCGCCATTGGCAGCGCAGGCGGCAGAGAGCAAACCAGCGGATCTTTCTTCGCTGAAGCGCTTCAAAGTTGACTTGGTCAGCCCGCCTTTCGTCCATGCGCATACGCAAAAGGCTGAAGGTCTGCCGAAAATCGTCGAATTCACAATGACGATCGAGGAGAAGAAGATCGTCATCGACGATAAAGGCACCGAGGTTCACGCAATGACGTTCAACGGCTCGGTGCCCGGGCCGCTTATGGTCGTGCACGAGGGTGACTACGTCGAGCTGACGCTGATCAATCCGGCGACTAGCACGATGCCGCACAATATCGACTTTCACGCCGCGACCGGCGCATTGGGGGGTGCATCGCTCACTCTCGTCAATCCGGGAGAGCAGACCGTCCTGCGCTTCAAGGCGACGAAAGCTGGAGTTTTCGTATACCACTGCGCGCCTCCGGGTATGGTCCCCTGGCACGTTACGTCGGGCATGAATGGCGCGATCATGGTTTTGCCGCGTGAGGGTTTGACTGACGGCAAGGGCAAGGAATTGCCCTATGACCGCGTCTATTACGTCGGAGAGCAGGACTTCTACGTTCCGCGTGACGAAAAGGGGAATTTCAAGAAGTACGAAACCCCCGCCGAGGCCTATTCCGACACCGTTGAGGTGATGCATACGCTGACCCCAACCCATGTTGTGTTCAACGGGGCGGTTGGTGCGCTCACGGGGAGCAATGCGCTTAAAGCTGCGGTTGGCGAGAGGGTGCTCATCGTGCACTCGCAGGCGAACCGTGACACCCGTCCGCACCTTATTGGCGGACATGGTGACTATGTATGGCCGACCGGAAAGTTCCGCACGCCTCCGGACGTAGATCAGGAGACTTGGTTCATTCCGGGCGGCACGGCAGGCGCTGCGTACTACACCTTCGAGCAGCCGGGCATCTATGCCTATGTCAATCATAACTTGATCGAGGCATTCGAACTCGGCGCGGCGGCGCATTTCACCGTCACCGGCGACTGGAACAACGACCTGATGACGTCGGTGGTGCCTCCGGGCGGAAGCTGACCTTGGCGGGGCACGCTGCAGGCAACCCGCGGCGTGCCTCATCTGCGCCTCACGTCGGCTCCGGCAAAGTTCGGCGTCGCAGCCGGCGCCCACAAGGTGATCACCTAAAGAGGCTGATATGGCTTCGCTATCGGACTGGCCGCTTGCGTCGCTGACGTTCGTCGCGGGGCCATCGGTTCTCGTTGTCCTCGCTGCCGGCATGCTGGCGCTGGCGCCAGACCACACAGGTGGCAATTTGAAGGGCATCGAAGTTTCTAAGCCCCAAACGATCACTGTTGCGCCCCGCACCTACAGCTATCGGGCACCGGGCGAATACTCTCAGGACGGCTATGCCGTAGACGCGCCCTTGCGCACCGTCGACGTGGCGCGCTCACTTACGATCATGAAATATCAGGTCTCGCGGGCTGACTATGCCCGCTGCGTCCAGGCTGGTGCTTGCGAGTCGCCGGAACCGGAGTTTGCAGACACCGCGCAAGACGGTGACATGCCGGCAACGGGCATCAGCTTCGATGACGCGAGTTCCTATGCGAGATGGCTGAGTGACCAGACCGGCGAAGTGTGGACGCTCCCCACCGACGCGGAGCTTGCATTTGCAGCCGGTACGCGCTTCCCAGATGACGCGATCAGCACTGTCAGCTCAAATCCCGCCGACCGGTGGCTGGAAAAATATCGTCGCGAGGTCGAGAGCAGTGCAGCCCGCGACCCGGTGCCAAAGCCGCGCGGGCATTTTGGCGAGAATGAATTCGGTCTGGCGGACTTCGGCGGCAACGTATGGGAGTGGACCACGACGTGCTACCGGCGCGTTGCTGAAAATGATATGCCGGCCCGCGACGCATTGCCGTGCGGCGTGCAATTCGTCGCGGGCCGGCATCGGGCTGCTATGGTATCCTTCATTCGCAATCCCAAGGGCGGCGCGTGCGCAGTCGGAGCGCCGCCAGAGAATCTCGGGTTTCGACTCGTGAAGGACACGCGATGGTATGCGTCGCTGCTCAGGATGGTGCGCTAGCGCGGGGACCCTTCAGTTTGGCAGCCTTGTACGGCCCGTTTCCCGTGATAGATTTTCAAGCCTAATTGCGGTGAGGCCGCTTGGTTGTGAAAATTGACACGTCTGCGATCGCGTCGCTCCCGCTATTTCAAGACATGAGCGATGCCGACATCGACAAGTTCCTTCGGTATGCGACGGCACGGCGCGTGCTTCGCGGCGATTCCGTTTTCAAGCAGGGTCAGCAGGCCGACTGCTTCTATTTGCTTGTCACTGGACGGCTCAAGGTCACGCAAGTCACCGGAGACGGGAAGCAAGTGATCGTTCGGGTCGTGCACCCCGGTGAGCTGTTCGGCTTTGCGGTTGCGCTGCAGCGTCCCGACTATCCCGGCACGGCGCAGGCGGCATTGGACAGTGATGTCCTCGCTTGGCCCAGTGAGCTTTGGCCCGAGCTCATCGAACGCAGCGGCCGGATCGCTGTGAGTGCAATTCAGACAATGGGGAAGCAGCTCGAGGAGGCCCACACGCGCATCCGCGAGATGTCGACACAGGAAGTCGAGCGCCGCGTCGCTCATGCAATTCTTCGGCTTTCACTGCAGGCCGGCAAGCCCGAGGATGGCGGGATCGAAATCTCCTTTCCCATCTCGCGCCAGGACATCGCAGAGATGACGGGTACAACCCTGCACACTGTGTCGCGTATTCTCAGCGCGTGGGAAACGCGAGGGCTTGTCGAATGCGGGCGTCAGAGGGTCGTTGTCCACGATTTCTCCCGCCTGTCGTTGCTCGCGGAAGGTACGCCCGACTGAGCGTGTGCGCCGGTTTGTCTACAGCTTCGCGCCGCAGCCCAACTTGATCATCCGCACTCGTGCCGCGATAACGTGCCAGTTGCTTTCTATGCGTGCTCGGGAGCCTTGGCACGTTTCAAATAGCGCCCCGGACGAGCTGTCAGCTCTTCTTGCGCGTGGACCGGCATGCAATTTTGATGAGGTGGACGGGCCCCCTCATTGTTAATCGTTCCAAACGATCACCCTTTTGCACATTCGATGCCGGGAGTGGGACGTTGTCCACCTCATCAAAGTTCGACGTCGATTGACACCCAATGTCACGGAATTCCTACAACTCGGCCAGCATGGGTGACCATAATGCCGGCAGCGGTATCCTCCTCATCGGTTGCTTGGGTGGCGCCGGCGAGCAGCTTGTTCCAATGACGCTGCAACTGCTCGTCGTGCTGACGCAGCAGGATGCGTGCGCGCATGGCGCGCGGATCATCGCGCACCGGGATGTTGGTGCTCCAGATGATGGGTATAGCGTCCGTCGAGCTGGGGCAGGCGCTGCGGCGCCCGTCGCACCAGGTACCAGTAGCCGTTGCGTTTGATCGGTTGGGCAGGTTTGGGCTTATTGGCCATGTCCGTCCTTGCGCTCCTCGGCGGCAAGATGGACGGACTGATTTGCCGACGTAAATGTCGACGTAGTAGGCCCTGCAAGCTACTCTTAGCTACTCCCGCACTAGGCAAGGGTGTTGAATATCAAAGAGTTATGGCTGTTCAGGATGGTGCCCAGGAGAGGACTCGAACCTCCACGGTGTTACCCGCTAGTACCTGAAACTAGTGCGTCTACCAATTCCGCCACCTGGGCACGAGGCCGTTCAGTTAGAGAGCGCCGCGCCGCTTGTCAATTACATGCCGTGCGGCCGAGCGCGGCCTTTGCACTCTTATCCGCTCCCGTATAATCCCGTGCTGGGCAAAAGGCGGTGCCCGGCTTCAGGAGGGGACGATGGCGGATCGGCTCGATGATCAGGGTCTGGCGACGGTGTTCGGGGGCTCGGGATTTGTCGGCCGCTATGCGGTTGCGGCTCTCGCCAAGCAGGGCTGGCGCGTCCGTGCCGCCGTCCGGCGCCCCGATCTGGCGGGCTTTCTGCAGACGGCGGGCTTTGTCGGGCAGGTCGCACCTGTGCAGGCCAACGTGCGCTATCCCCAGTCAGTGGAACGCGCCCTTGCCGGCGCAAAGATCGCCGTCAACTGTACCGGTGTGCTGACCAGCGGGGGCAAGCAAACCTTCAAAGCGCTGCATGTGGATGGGCCCCGCACCATGGCGAAGGCCGCACGCGCGGCGGGGGTGCGCCACTTCGTGCACATCTCGGCTATTGGCGCCGATAGCAACTCCGCTTCGGCATATGCGCGCTCGAAGGCTGAGGGCGAGGCGGCGGTGTTGGAGGAGTTCCCCGGGGCCATCATCATCCGGCCCTCGATCGTGTTCGGGCCGGAGGATCAATTCTTCAATCGATTCGCAGCCATGGCGCGGTTGTCGCCTTTTCTGCCGTTGATCGGCGGCGGGCGCACGCGCTTCCAGCCGGTGTTCGTCGGCGACATCGCGACGGCCATCGCCACGTGCGCGGCCGGCGGCGGCACGTCCGGCACGAGCTATGAAGCCGGGGGGCCGGAGGTGCTTACCTTCCGCGAACTCCTCGACCTCACGCAGGAATGGGCAGGACGGGATCGCGGATATCTGCCGCTGCCGTTCTGGCTCGCCAAGCTGCAGGCGATCCTCACGTGGCCGCTTCCAGATGCGCTCCGGCCCATCACCCTCGATCAAGTGAGGATGCTTCAGCACGACAATATCGTGAGCGCTGCAGCGCAGGCCGAGGGCCGCACTCTGGCAGCGCTGGGCGTGCCGACGCCCCAGGGCGTCGCCGCGATCGTGCCGAGGTACCTGGAGCGGTTCAGGCCTCGCGGGCAGTTCGCCAGCTATCGCACCTAGCCCGCTGCCTGCGCCAGCGGACAGTAAAAAGGCTCCGGAGGGTACCGGAGGCGATAGGTGCTGTTGCAAGTTTGCTTTGGCGCCCGCTCAACGCTCAGCCAGGCTGGGCTCAGTGTACGCTGGCAATTTCCAGATCATCGTCGAGGGCATGCCCAATGGCGGCCTGACGGGTATCAGTCAGCGCCAGAGGTGTGCCGTCGGCGGCGTGCAGGGAGAACAGGTTGATGCCCTGCGGCAGCCCCTCGATGGCCGGAAACATGCGGCTCGCTTCATCGGAGGTCAGCGTCTTGATGTAGGCGACGACGCCCCCGCCCAAAGTCGCGAGCTCATGCTCGGTCATGACATGATGCGGATTGAAGTTATTGAAGGTTTTGTCTGCTTCGGTCATGACGCAACTCCTTCTGCAAGCCGGTGCCCCGAGGGCCGCCGTATGGGGCGGTAAGCTATCTGGGCGCTCCGGTACAGCTCCCACCGCGAGTGTAACGATGGGGCCGTCTCGATGTAACGTTCTCGCACGCTATTTTCTGTCGCTGATTTCGATCGTCCGCACCAGGCGCTCCGGTTCGAGGCGCTTCAGGTCGATGGCGAGCAGGCCATCGGACAGATCGGCGGACTTTACTTCGATTCCATCCGCAAGGACGAACGTGCGGGTAAATTGTCGCGCTGCGATGCCACGATAGAGATAGGTCCGCGATTTCTCGTCGGCCTGCTTGCCACGCACGATCAGCTGGCTGTCGGCGAGGGTGATCTCAAGCTGGTCGCGGGAAAAGCCGGCCACTGCAAGCGTAATGCGCAGTGTTTCGCCTTCGCCGTCGACAGCTTCTATGCGTTCCACATTGTATGGGGGGTAGCCATCGCCCGATGCCTTGTTGGATCGGTCGATCAAACGCTCGATCTCTTCAAAACCCAGAAGCAAGGGGCTCGACAGCAGCGATATGCGCGACATCCAATGAAAGTCCTTCCTTAAAGCGACCTTCGTTTAACCCAGCCGGAGCCTTTAACCTTGGCCTCCGATGGTCCGGCCCCTTGTACTGAGCACCGGTCTTTCCGAAAAAGCATATGGGCGAGCAGACAACGCCGTTCAAGCGCTCACCTCCCTTCTGACCGGGAGGCCCGCCGAGGATTGGACGGGGCGAGCCAGATGAACGCGTTGTCATTTGACAAGGCAGGGTCGAGCCCGAAGATGGTGCCAATTATACCGTTCCGCCGAGCCGACTTGCGGGCGCGGTTTCACCTCCGTCCAACGCCATAGGTCCAATCGGGGATCATTCGATGCACATGTTCGGCGTCAGCCGTCCTCTATTCACAATGGTGGCCATCCTCATGCTCGCCTTCGCCCAACAGACCGTCTCCGCCGAGCCGCGTGCCAGCGAGTTCAAGCTGTCGAACGGTATGGAGGTGGTGGTGATTCCGGATCACCGCGCTCCCGTTGTCACCCATATGGTGTGGTACAAGGTCGGCGCTGCCGATGAGCCGCGGGGCGTGTCCGGCATCGCGCACTTCCTTGAGCACCTGATGTTCAAGTCGACGGATAAAATCGCTGTCGGCGACTTCTCTAAGATCATCTCCAGGCTGGGTGGTCAGGACAATGCTTTCACCGGGCAGGACGTCACCGCCTATCACCAGCGCATCGCCAAAGAGCAGCTCAAGACGCTGATGGAGATGGAAGCCGACCGCATGGTCAATCTGCGGCTGACCGACGATGAGGTGACGCCGGAGCGTCAGGTTATCATCGAGGAGCGGCGCTCTCGCATTGACAACAATCCCGGCGCGCTCCTAGACGAGCAGATGAATGCCGCGCTGTATCTTTCGCATCCCTACGGCGTGCCAGTGATCGGCTGGGCACACGAGATGGCGAAGCTGTCGCGCCAGGACGCAATGCGCTTCTATAAGCGCTACTACGCGCCGAACAATGCCATCCTTGTTGTCGCCGGTGACGTTACCGTCGAGGAGGTGAAGAAGCTTGCCGAAGAGACTTATGGCAAGCTGCCGGCAAACCCGGAGGTGGAGACGCGTGAGCGCCCCCAGGAGCCGCCGCAGATCGCCGAGCGTCGCCTGACGCTCAAAGACCCGCGCGCCGGCAATGCTTCTTTCCACCGCTACTACATCGCGCCGAGCTACGTGACGGCGAAACCCGGTGAGGCAGAGGCGCTTGATCTTCTAATGAAGATCGTGGCGGACGGCTCCACGAGCCGTCTCTACCGCAAGCTCGTCGTCGACGAGAAGGTGGCAGCGACCACGGGTGGCAGCTACTCGGGCTACGGACTCGATTCGGGTTCGATCTCGATCTATGCGGTTGGCGCCGACGGCGACCTCAAACCGGTGGAAGACGAGGTCAATGCTGTGTTGGATGACGTGCGTAAGAACGGCGTCACGGAGCTGGAGCTGGAGCGCGCCAAAAAGGCGCTCATCGCCGACTATATCTACGAGAGCGACAACCAGGCGAGCCTTGCCCGCCGCTATGGTTGGGCCGTCGCCATCGGCCGGAAGATTTCCGATGTCGAGGCATGGCCCGAGGCGCTGGCGAAAGTCACCGTCGACGACGTGAAAAAGGCGGCCGATTCCTATCTGGATTCGCGCCATTCCGTGACGGGCTGGCTGCTGCCGGAGCCGGAGGGTGCCAAGGGCAGCGGCGACCGGCTGGAGCAGTCTGTTTCTCACACGCGCTCATGAGGCCCCATACGCTGATGAAATCTGGCAAGCCGAGAGGCTATGACATGGACGCTGTCCGTTTCCTGCGTTTAAAGAATATCCGTTCGGCGTTTTCACGGCTGGGGAGCGGCGTCTCCCTGCTCGTGTTCTTCGCCGCTTTCATCGTCACATTGAGCCAGCCTGCGAGCGCCATGAAGATCCAAACCGTGAAGAGCCCCGGCGGCATTGAAGCCTGGCTGGTCGAGGAGCACGCGGTCCCGATGATGGCGATGCGCTTCGCCTTCGACGGCGGCAGCTCGCAGGACCCAGAGGGCCAGGAGGGCGTGTCAAACTTCCTCACGGCCATGCTTGATGAGGGCGCTGGCGATCTGAACGCACGCGAGTTCCAGGAACGCATGCAAGACCTTTCCATGCGTATGAATTACGAGGATGCGAAAGACGCCTTCTATGGCAACTTCGAAACCTTGACCGAGAACCGCGACGAGGCGGGCAAGCTTCTCAAACTGGCTTTGAACAAGCCGCGGTTCGATAAGGACGCCGTGGAGCGCATTCGTCAGCAGCTCTTGGCATCGCTCGCTTATGCAGCGCGCGATCCGAATAAAGTGGCACAGAACGAGTGGTATGCCGTTGCCTTCGCTGGACATCCCTATGCGCGTCCATCTAACGGCACGGAGGCGACCGTCAGCAAGATCAGCGGCGCAGATCTCGACGCTTACCGCAAACGCGTGTTTGCCAAGGATACGCTGAAGGTGGTGGCCGTAGGCGATATCACGCCGGAACAGCTCGGCCAGCTCCTCGATGAGGTTTTCGGCGACCTGCCCGCCAGCGCCAAGCTGGCGCCCGTCGCGACGACCGATCCGGTGAGCGGCGGCCGCCAGACCGTTGTCGACATGAACGTACCTCAGTCGGTGGCGGTATTCGGCATGGGCGCGATGCCGCGCAAGGATCCGGACTTCATTCCAGCGTTCGTTCTCAACCAGATCCTCGGCGGCGGCGGCTTTGCTTCCAAGCTGATGGAGGAGGTGCGCGAGAAGCGGGGCCTTGCCTATTCCGTCTATACTTATGTCTATCCGTTCCAGCACGCCTCGGTGTTTTCGGGCGGCGTTGCAACCCGCAATGACATGATGGGTGAATCGCTCGACATCATCCGCGAGGAGCTGAAGAAGGCTGGCGATCTGACACAGGAAGATCTCGACAACGCCAAGAGCTACCTGATCGGATCCTATCCGCTGCGATTCGACACGAACGCCAAGATCGCCTCGCAGCTTCTCGGCCTGCGCATGGATGGGTTCGGGCCGGAATACATCGAGAACCGCAATGCTCTGATCGCGGCGGTAACACTGGATGATTTGAAGCGGGTTGCCAAGCGCATGCTCGATACCGACAACCTGATCGTGACGATCGTCGGCAAGCCGGAGCTGGAGCAGGCCAAGGCCTCCAAGGCGAACGCAAAAGGCGGCTAGCGTCCCGTGTCGTACTGACAAAACAAAAGGCGTCCCGCGTTATTATCGCAGGACGCCTTTTTTATTTCGTCTGTGAGAAGCGAGGGCCAAAAAAATTGGCGCATCGCCAGCAGTCAGCATCCGAACCTCAGGCTGTCCGCCCGTCAATCAGCGGTTGCTCTTCTTTGCCCGGTCGATTGCTTCCGCGATGAGTCGGCGCGCCTCCGCTGAATCGCCCCAATGGTCGATCTTCGACCATTTGCCAGGCTCGAGATCCTTATAGTGGGCGAAGAAGTGCTCGATCTGCTGCGTGGTGATGTGCGGCAGGTCGGTGTAGTTCGCCACCTTATCGTAGCGCATCGTCGTGCGGCTGCTCGGCACGGCGATGATCTTCTCATCGCCACCGCCTTCATCCTGCATTACGAGCACGCCAACGGGACGGCAGTTGATCACTGCGCCCGGCACGATGGCGCGCGTGTTGCAGACGAGCACGTCGATGGGATCGCCGTCGGCTGAAAGGGTGTGCGGCACGAACCCGTAATTTCCGGGGTAGCGCATCGGCGTATAGAGGAAGCGGTCCACCACCAGCGTGCCCGATGCCTTGTCGAGCTCGTACTTGATGGGCTCACCGCCCACTGGCACCTCGACGACGACGTTAATGTCGAGGGGCGGGTTCAATCCGATCGCGATGGCGTCGAGGCGCATCAGTTCTCCACATGTTTGACTTGCCGCCTATGCGGCCAGGCCCACTGATGGACGAAGTGAGCGCTGCTGAACAGTCCCGCGCGCGTCGCAGCCGCGAGCAAAAGGCCGCGCTTTGGGGATTGCAGCCCGGCATTTCACCCCACACCCGGCGATAAGCCGGGGATTCAACGGGGATAGGCAACCTAGCCCCGCCTGCGAGCGCGAATCGGGCGATACCCTAGCGCTGGGGGTTGCCGGGCGATGCCGGCCGGGCGGCCAGTTACGAACGGTCGCGCATGCCTCGCATCCATGAGATTGGCGGCAGGGCCAGCCGGAGCGCGGCTATGCCGGCGGGGGAGAAACGAATGGCGATCCGCCAACTTTCGCCACAGACGATCAATCGCATCGCTGCCGGTGAGGTGGTCGAGCGGCCGGCGAGTGTCGTGAAAGAGCTGGTTGAGAACGCTCTCGACGCCGGCGCCAGCGAGATCGAGGTGATTACCGCGTCGGGTGGGCTGGCGCTCATCCGCGTCACCGACGACGGCTTCGGGATGCCGCCGGAGGATCTTGCGCTGGCAGTGGAGCGGCACGCCACCTCGAAGCTTTCCGAGGAGGATCTGTTCGCCATCAGCACGCTGGGGTTCAGGGGCGAGGCGCTGCCCTCCATCGGCTCGATTGCGCACCTCACGATCCTATCGCGGGCGCGGGGGGCCGAGGACGCTTTCGCGTTGACGGTCGACCGTGGTGCGAAGGGATCGGTGCGTCCGGCGGCCGGCAACACCGGCACCTGCATCGAGGTGCGCGATCTATTCTCCAGCGTGCCCGCCCGGCTCAAGTTCCTGAAGTCGGAGCGGGCGGAGAACATGGCCGTGGGCGAGGTGGTGAAGCGCCTTGCCATGGCGCATCCCACCGTCGGCTTCACGCTGACGATGGGTGAGCGCGCAAGCCTGCGCCTGCCGCGCGAGGCGGAGGGACCCGAAGGGCTGCTGCAGCGCCTCGGCCGTATCATGGGACGGCCGTTCATCGACGATGCGGTACGTGTTGCCGGGATGCGCGAGAGCGTATCGCTGAGCGGCTTTGCGGGGCTGCCGACGCTGCACCGCCCTGATGCGGCGCAGCAGTTCCTGTTCGTCAACGGCCGCCCTGTGCGCGACAAGCTGCTGATCGGCGCGGTGCGTGCCGCCTATGGCGACCTCATTCCGCGCGGGCGCCAGCCGCTGCTTGCACTGTTTCTGGAGTTGCCGTCCGCGGAGGTGGACGTCAACGTGCATCCCGCGAAGACAGAAGTCCGCTTCCGCGATTCCGGCACGGTGCGTTCGCTGATCGTCAACGCACTGGCCGCGGCGCTGCATGCGGAAGGCCATCGCGCGTCGACTGCCAATGGGGCTGCTACTCTGCACGAGCTGCGCCCCAATGTTGTGCCGTTCGCTTCGGGATTCCCGCCGCCGTCCTCGCGGCCAATTTACCCTGTTCGGAACTTCGCAGGCGCGGGACTCGCTGAAGCGGTGCAGGCGCCGCTCGACGTGATGGATGGCCCGAGCGCGGACGCCCGCGCGTTCACGGCGCCTGCTCCCGAGGCCTTGCAGGATCGCCCGCTCGGTGCGGCACGCGCGCAACTGCATGAAAACTACATCGTGGCGCAGACGCGTGATGGCGTCGTCATCGTCGATCAACACGCCGCGCACGAGCGGCTCGTCTATGAGCGTCTCAAGGGAATGCTGAGCGCGGGGGGCGTTTCGCGGCAGGGGCTGCTCGTTCCGGTGGTCGTCGATCTCGATGGGGACGAAGCGGCCGCGCTCATCGAGAAGACGGGCGAGCTGGAGGAACTTGGGCTCGTGCTGGAAGCCTTCGGCGCGGGCGCGGTTATCGTGCGTGAGGTTCCGGCGCTGCTGGGCGACGGCGATGTCACGGGCGTCGTGCGCGATCTTGCCGCCGACATCGTGCGCGAGGGAATAAGCACGGCGCTGAAGGACCGGCTGCTCGCCGTCTGTGCCACCATCGCCTGCCATGGCAGCGTGCGCTCAGGCCGGCGGCTGACGCCGGAGGAGATGAACGCGCTGTTGCGCGAGATGGAGGCGACGCCCTATTCCGGCCAGTGCAACCACGGGCGTCCGACGTACGTGGAATTGAAGCTCGCCGACATCGAGAGGCTGTTCGGGCGGCGATAGCATGCGCTGTTGCCCTCGCGGGCCGCTGACGCCGAGGTGTTTAAAGAGCGGGGGAGACGGGGCGTAAAGGCACCGCGTCATTTTATTTTAGTGGCGGCGCTTTCACGCCCCGTGGCGCAGAGTGGCGCGGCCGTCCGATTTCGGGTGCCTTACTCCCGTACCGGTTGGGTTCCGGCTCCTGACGGCTCGGTACACCGGCGGCTTCGGGACGTTACCCCTCGCCAACCGGCTTGTTCACATCGCAGCCCGCTCCCAAACCTGAGACGGTCTCGAGCCTGTCCCCCAAGGGGCGGGATGAAACGAGTATGCATGCGCGTGGGCGAGCGGGGATTAGTTCGCCTGCTCCCGCAGCGGACGTCAACGCGTTGATCGCACATGACAGCTGCGACCCGCTGATGTCCACGCCTGCACATTCGGCCTCTCATCGCCGCACTCCGTCGTCTGGCGGCCGTGCCGTTGTGGCATTTGCGGAAGTCGAGGAAGGCTAAAGGTAACGGTGGCGAATTGCGGGCTGCCTGCGTGGGCGAGCACAGGTGCGTGCCTGCGCGGCCTCACCACAATGAATGTTTGATTACGGACCGATAGTCATAATTCGCGAATCATCTCTTAATGAATTGTTAGGCGCCACCTTTTCCTGGGAACGCTTTAGGACTTTTCCATCTCTTGCCGAGGTGATTCATGGCCGTGCACGGCTTTTTTTTCTCACGTCTGACCCCGATTGCGGCTGTTACAACTTTTTTGATTGTCGCGGAACCCGCCCTCGCAGCTCCCGCCACAAACGGTTGCGTCGACGTCAACGCCGGCGTCTTCAATGCGAATGCGCTTGTTCCCCCAGGATCGGGCGTCTTGGCCACGATTTCGGGGTTCAAGGTTGGCGACAAGATCACCTTCACTTTTTCGGGCCTCACCGGCAGCAGCCTCCAGCTTATCAACGGCGCTTTGAATACTGTTCTATTATCGCAAGCGCTGGACCCCAGCCCTGCAACTCTCAGCTACACGGTAACTGGCAGCAATTCCGACACGACGCTCAACACGTACATGCTCATCCAGGCCATACCATACGAAATTACGATCTCGGCGACCTGCGTTTCCGGTGGCGGTCCAAGCAAAGCAGATGCCTCGCAGGGCGTGGTGCGCGGCTTCCTCGCCTCGCGGATCAATGGCATTCTGCTCAATGACCCTGGCGCAACGAGCCTGATGAACAGGTTGAACAGCACCGTGCCAACAAACGTTGCGAGCACTGGCAACGGTGCAACGAATGTCGCGAGCAACGGCGCCGTCGCGTTCGGAAGCGCCATCGGTCTCGGCTCGGGTGTCGGCAACGCGATGGGCCTTGGCGCCGGCGGCCTCAGTGGCGACGCGGTCGAAGCATCCGGCGGCAAGAGCATCCACTTCTCGCAATCACTCTCGCAGCTCCGCCGCCAGGCCGCGCAATCGCAAATGAGCAAGGACCGCATGGCGCTCGGCGCCGGTGACGGGGGATCGCTCCCGCTTGCTTACCAAGGCGCTTCATCCTGGGACCTATGGGTGGAGGGGCGCTACTCCGCCTTCGACGACGACAACGGAAATCTCGACCGGAACGGTCATGTCGGCGTGCTCTACGTCGGCGGTGACTACCGCCTCACCGAGAACATGATCGCCGGCATACTCGCTCAGTTCGACTGGGCCAAGGACGATAGCGGCGTGCTGTTGTCCAAGGCCAGCGGCAATGGTTGGATGATCGGCCCGTACCTGTCGGCTCGCATCCACGACAACATCTACCTCGATCTGCGCGCCGCCTGGGGTCGCTCTGATAACGACATCAGCGTCGCCGGCGCTTCGGGCTCGTTCGATACCTCGCGCTGGCTGGTGAAGGGCACGCTCGCGGGCAACTGGGTGTACGAGGTCTGGCGCATCACGCCTTCAGCCGAGCTCGCCTACGTCACCGAAAGCGCCGACGCCTTCACCAACTCCGCCGGCACCTTCGTTCCCGGTCAGGATGTCTCGCTCGGCCGTCTGCAATTCGGGCCAGAGATTGGCTACCGCTTCGCACACACGGCGAGCACGTTCATCGAGCCGTTTGCCGCCATCAAAGGTGTGTGGGATTTCGACAATCCGAACGTCGCGATCATCGATGGCTTTGTCGTGGGGCCTGGTGACTTCTGGGGCCGGCTGCAGGGTGGCCTCAACGTCATGACGTCGAGCGGCTGGTATGTCCGTGGCCTCGCCTCCTGGGATGGTGTCGGCACCTCCGACTACAACGGTTACACTCTGCAGGGCACCGTCAACGTGCCATTGAACTAGCTAGGAGTGGCCGTTCCTGTCGACGCGCAAGATGTCGGCAATTGGCCCGCGGCGTTATCGTCCGAAGATGACGAGCTCGGATGATGACAAGTTAAGCGCTGCCTGCACGCACAAGCCGGCACGGGCGGGCGGCGCGTATCAATGAATGCTTCGAAACATTCGGAGGAGTCACGCAGACCATCCGCTACCGCAACACCCTCAGGTTCGGCGGCAATTTCAAAGCGGCGGTCGGCTCGGCGGCAACGATCGCCGTCGGATGCAACAACGCCACCGGATGGGGAAGGGAAGCAGAGCCGACTCTCCGCTGGGACTCCGAACAATGAAATGGGCAGCCACGTTGTCCTTTTTTCCTGGCTGCCACGATGTGCGCGCTGGTGGCCCGAAGCGGACAGGCTTGGTGAGCGGCATCACCCCTTCTTCAGGATCAGTGTCAGGCCGCGGATCGAGCTGTTGAAGAACTGGATCTCGACGATCTGGCGGTCGTCGATGACGATAACGTCCATGTTCGCGCGCATGTCGCCGCCGCGCACGACGATGCGGAAGCCGCGCTCCGTCACCTCGCCGGCCATCTCGCCGCCGAGATTATAAACGAGCTCGTTCCAGGTGCCGGTGAGTTTGCCGCCGTTGGCGACGACGTTGCTCTTCACCTCGACCTTGCCGCCGGCGGAGGCGCAGCGAATGTTCTGGCGCAGCTCATCGCCCTTATCGTTGACGAAGTAGGTGGCGCGGCACTTCACCGATTCCGGCTTGCTGTCCTTGACGCCAATGCGCCCTTCGCCGGTCCAGCGGCCGGGCAGCCCCTTAAACGGCGCCGCTTTGTTGACGGGCGCGGGGCGCGGCTTATCTGGAACGGTCTCCTCGACGATCTCCGCTCCGCCATCGCCTTCGAGCGCGCCGTCATCCTGGATGACGATTTCCGTGTCGCTTTGAGCGGGGTTTGCATCCGCATGGGCGGCGCAGAGCAGCAGGCCGAGGGCAAGGAGAGCGCGCTTCATCTCATTCCATCGTCAATCGTGCGATCGGTCATCGATCATGGGATCGCCGGCGCAGACCGGCGAACCGTGGTCGCGCGAAATGTCGGGGCGATTGTCGAGGATTCCTAGTGCGATAGGGCCACACGGTCGGCGGGAAGCGCATCGCGCGAGCATATGAGCCCCGCCCGCACCGCCAGATAGAAGCCAGCAGTCTTATCCGATGGTGGCTTTTCCGCAGTCCTTCAGGCGGCGCCCGCCGTAGCCATGGCATCGGGGCCGCGTGGCGGCGGGCCCGCGCGGTCGAGCGCGTCGAACTCGTCCTCGGTAAAAACGCGCGAGCGGGTCAGGAAGCGCAGGCCCTCCGGCGCTTCCAGCGAGAACCCGGAGCCGCGCCCGGGCACTGCGTCGATGATGAGGTGCGTGTGCTGCCAGTACTCGAATTGCGGGCCCGAGATGTAGACCGGCGTGCCTGCAATCGTGCCGAGGAAGACGTCGCGCTCGCCGATGCGGAACTCGCCGCGCGGGTAGCACATGGGGGCGCTGCCGTCGCAACAGCCACCGGACTGGTGGAATAGCAGCGGACCGTGCGTGGCGACGAGCTTGCCGATCAGCGCTTCGGCTGCCGGCGTAACGGAAACCCGTTCGACCATCGACGTTCTCCTTTCCGAACGGAACTACGTCGGGATTGCATCCGGCGAGGGTACCACGATTGCGAAGATGTCCGCCAATGCGGCGAGGGCGCCGGTGTGCACCGCTTCGGCGGGAAGCGTGCCGCCCAGCGGATTGGGGAGCGCGCGCGTTGCGGTGGCATTGCCGACGACCGTCGGGCGATAGCCGTGATTGAACGCGGCGCGGGCCGTGGAGTTCACGCACACGTGGGTCATGAAGCCGGCGAGCACGAGGTCGGTCACGCCATGCTTCTTCAGCTCGGCATCGAGGTTCGTCTGCTCGAAGGAGCTGGGATAGGCTTTGGTGATGATGGTCTCGCCATCGACGGGGGCGACGATGTCGGCGATGGCGCCGATCCGCTCGCGCACGTCGTAGGGCGAGCCAGGACCGGCGTCGTGTTGGATATGGATGACGGGGGTGCCGGCGGCGCGGGCGCGCTGCAGCAGTGCGGCGCATTCCTCCAGCGCGGGCTCGACACCTTCGAGCTGCATGACGCCTTCGCGGTAGGTGTTCTGGCAGTCGATCATCACCAGGGCAGATTTCGACAGCGGCGCGGGGGTGGCGGGGAGCGCCAGAAGCGAGCGCAGCGTGGGACGCGGTTCAGTCATTGGTGTTCCCTATGGAAAGGCAGCGCGGCTTTGGGATGCCGCGCTGCTCAATTCGGTTGCGCCGGCGAACTCTCCTCAGAGATGCCGCCGGTGCTGTGAAGAGGTGATCCCTTCGATCAGAAGAAGCCGAGCGCCTTCGGGCTGTAGCTCTGGAGAATGTTCTTCGTCTGCTGGTAGTGGTCGAGCATCATCTTGTGCGTCTCGCGGCCGACGCCAGACTGCTTGTAACCACCGAACGCGGCGTGGGCCGGGTAGAGGTGGTAGCAGTTGGTCCAGACGCGGCCGGCCTTGATGCCGCGACCCATGCGGAAGCAGGTGTTCGCATCGCGCGACCACACGCCGGCGCCGAGGCCGTAGAGTGTGTCGTTGGCGATGGCGAGCGCTTCCGCCTCGGTCTTGAACTTCGTCACCGACAGGACCGGCCCGAAGATCTCCTCCTGGAAGATGCGCATCCTGTTGTGGCCCTCGAGCACGGTCGGCTCGACGTAGAAGCCTTCCTCGAGACCGGAATGGCGGGCGCGGTTGCCGCCGGTCAGCACGCGGGCGCCTTCGCCCTTGCCGATGTCGATGTAGGAAAGGATTTTCTCAAGCTGATCGGACGAGGCCTGGGCGCCGATCATCGTGTTGGGATCGAGCGGGCTGCCCGTCACGATCTTCTTCACGCGCTCGATCGCACGCTCGATGAAGGCGTCGTAGATGCTCTCCTGCACGAGGGCGCGCGAGGGGCAGGTGCACACCTCGCCCTGGTTGAGGGCGAACATGGTGAAGCCTTCGAGCGCCTTGTCGAAGAACTCGTCATCCTCGTTGAACACGTCGGCGAAGAAGACGTTCGGCGACTTGCCGCCGAGCTCGAGCGTCACCGGGATGATGTTCTCGGAGGCGTACTGCATGATGAGACGGCCGGTGGTCGTCTCGCCGGTGAAGGCGATCTTGGCGATGCGCGGGTTCTGGGCGAGCGGCTTGCCGGCCTCGACGCCGAAGCCGTTGACGATGTTGAGCACACCCGGCGGCAGCAGGTCGCCGATGAGCTCGGCGAGCACCATGATCGAGAACGGCGTCTGCTCGGCCGGCTTCAGCACGACGCAGTTGCCGGCGGCGAGGGCCGGAGCAAGCTTCCACACCGCCATGAGGATGGGGAAGTTCCACGGGATGATCTGGCCGACGACGCCGAGCGGCTCGTGGAAGTGATAGGCGATGGTCGTCTCGTCGATTTCGGAGAGCGAACCCTCCTGAGCGCGGATGCAGCTCGCGAAGTAGCGGAAGTGGTCCACGGCCAGCGGCAGATCGGCGGCCATGGTCTCGCGGATCGGCTTACCGTTGTCGATGGTTTCGACGGTGGCGAGCGCGGGAAGGTTGGCCTCCATGCGGTCGGCGATCTTGAAGAGGACGGCGGCGCGTTGGGCCGGGGCGGTCTTGCCCCAGGCATCGGCGGCGGCATGGGCGGCGTCGAGCGCCTTTTCGATGTCTTCGGCGGTGGAGCGGGCGATCTCGCAGATCAGTTCACCGGAGATCGGCGTGCGGTTCTCGAAGTATTGGCCCTTCGTCGGGGGCACCCATTGGCCACCGATGAAGTTGTCATAGCGGTTACAGATTTTAAGCGTGGAGCCGACGCGCGCGAGCGCGGCAGACGGCGTTTCAGGCTTTACGATCAACTGCATGTAATCCTCCCGGGGGTCGAGCGGTGAAACCCGTTATTTATACGTGGGCCAAGTTACCCCAGTCATATGGCGAGCCAAAGGTACCGGCGCATTGGAAATTAGTGCATAAGCGCCGCGCACCAGATTTGATTTGCATCATAACCAACCGGACACCTGGCCCTCAAAGCGGCCGCTCGCCAAGCTTACATCATCTCTATGACACGCAAAGTCTCAGGCCCTGAAATCGAACGGATTGTGCGCCTTCTCGGCCGCCTGCCGGGGCTTGGCCCGCGCTCCGCACGCAAGGCGGCGCTCGCCCTTATCAAGCGCCGCAACGATCTGCTGGTGCCGCTCGCCGATGCGCTGGCCGAGGCGGTGGAAAAGATCGTCGAATGCCCCGATTGCGGCAACCTCGATACCCTATCGCCGTGCAGCCTCTGCCAGGATCTGCGCCGTGACCGCTCGCTCATCGTGGTCGTCGAGGAGATCGGTGATCTTTGGGCACTGGAGCGAGCCGGGGTCGTCAATGGGCTTTATCATGTGCTCGGGGGGCACCTTTCGCCCCTCGATGGCATCGGGCCCGACCGGCTGAACATCGCGCGGCTCATCGAGCGGGCGGGAACGGGCGAGACGCAGGAGATCATCCTTGCCCTCAATGCCACCGTCGAAGGTCAATCGACCGCGCATTATCTCACGGAGCAGCTTGCTCCGACGGGAATCGTCGTCTCGCGGCTTGCCCAAGGTGTGCCCGTCGGCGGCGAGCTCGACTATCTCGACGAGGGGACGCTTGCCGCGGCGATCAAATCGCGCCGCCGCATGTAGCCGTCAGACTATCCGAGCGGGCTAAAAAACCGGTGATATCCCGCAGGTGCTGCGGGTTTGCCGCACTGCTGCCCGTCGTCATCTGCTAGTTTCATTCATTCGGAAGCCGCCCGGCGGCCATAATTGCAGCTCGCCGGGGCGCGCATCTAGGGGCAAGATGAGGGAAGAGGGTTCGCATCGTCCGGCTTCGGCCGAATGGCGGGCGCGGTTGCTTGAGCTTCCGCGGCTCAGCAAACGTGTGATTCTCGTTGGCCTTGATTTCGTCCTGCTCGCGCTGGCGCTGTGGATCGCCATTTCCATCCGTTACAACACGGCGTTCCTTCCGTCCGACTGGTTCATGGCCCTGGTGCTCTTCTCGGGACCCGCGATCACGACGATCACCTTTGCTGTCTCGGGGCTTTATCGCTTCGTCACGCGCTATCTCGGCTATCGCGGGCATACGCGCATCATCGGCTGCATTTGGCTTTCGGTGCTGATCTGGTCGCTCATCGTGCTGATGTCGGGCCAGCTCGGCATCCCGCGCTCCGTGGTGCTGGGCTACGGCATTCTCGCCACGCTGCTCATTGCCGGTAGCCGAGAGGTGGCGGGCATGATGCTGGAAAGCGCGGGCATTCGCCTGGCGGAGCTGCCCGCCAGCGTGGAGCGCACGCCTATCATCATATTCGGCGCGGGGCAGCTCGGCGTGCAGCTCCTCGAAGCGCTGCGCCGGGGCACCAGCCGGCAAGCGGTCGCGTTCGTCGATACCGAGCCGTCGCTCTGGCGCCAGTACATCGCCGGGATCAAGGTGCACCATCCCGATAAGCTGCCTCAGCTCATCGAGCGCCATCAGGCGAAGGAAGTGCTGGTGGCGCTGCCGGACGACCGGCGCCGCGAGCGTCGCCGTATCCTGAAGGATTTGCAGAATCAGCCGGTCGATGTGCTCATCCTGCCGGCCGTTGAAGACATTACATCGGGACGTGTGAGCGTTACGGATCTGCGCCCGGTGGAGGTGAACGATCTTCTCGGCCGGGACAAGGTTCCGCCCAACGCCGATCTCCTCGTGCGCAAGACGCGGGGCAAGTCGATCCTCGTTACTGGTGCGGGCGGCTCGATAGGGTCTGAGCTGGTACGGCAGCTCATGAAGAATGCGCCGCTCAGGATCGTGCTGTTCGATATCTCCGAGCCGGCGCTCTATCAGATCGAGGACGAGGTTGCCGAGGCGGTGAAGTCGATGCGGCCAAAGGGGCCGCGGCCGGAAATCGTCGGCGTGCTGGGCTCGGTGCTCGATGCTGCGCAGGTGCGCGAGGTGCTCGCGCGTTACGACATCGAGGTGATCTATCACGCTGCAGCTTATAAGCACGTGCCGATCGTAGAGCAGAATCCGATCTATGGTCTCAGCAACAATACGTTCGGCACGACCGTACTCGTCGAAGCGGCGAAAGCGGCGGGCGTCGAGCTGTTCGTGCTCATCTCCACGGACAAGGCGGTGAGGCCCACCAACGTCATGGGAGCCAGCAAACGGCTTGCGGAAATGGTGCTGCAGGGCGCGGCGGCGGGTGGCAGCTCGACCATTTTCACGATGGTGCGCTTCGGCAACGTGCTCGACAGCTCGGGATCCGTTGTAAAGAAGTTTCGTCGGCAGATCCGCGCGGGAGGTCCTGTTACGGTCACGCACCCGGAGATCATCCGCTACTTCATGTCCATTCCAGAGGCGGCAGAACTCGTCATTCAGGCCGGTGCCATGGCCAAAGGCGGCGAAGTGTTTGTTCTCGACATGGGCGAGCCTGTGCGCATCGACGATCTCGCGCGGTTGATGGTACGGCTGTCGGGCTTCGATGTGCGGAGCGCCGACAATCCCGAGGGCGACATCGCCATCGCGTACACGGGGCTACGCTCGGGCGAGAAGCTCTATGAAGAGCTTCTCATCGGCGCCAACACCAAAGCCACGGAACATCCGCGAATCTGGCGTTCGGACGAGCCTTACCTGCCGTACGAGGAGCTGCAGCGCGAGCTGGAGATTCTCAAGGCGGCAATGGACGTGCGCGACATCGACGCCATGAAGGCAGTGCTGCTCCGTAATGTCGAAGGATTCGTTACGGACAAGGCTCTGCCTCAGGGTGAGGAGGCAGCGCAGGATGCCGCTTGGATACCGCCGACGCGGACACTGCACTGACATGAAGATGCCTGCTGCCACTGCACCGGATCGGGCGGTGCAACGGATTGCTTTCGTTTGCCCGGGCGGAACGGCGCTGCGCCATTTGCGCGAGATGCTAGTGGGCGAGCTGACGTCGCAAGGCCATCAGGTTCTTGTCATCGCGCCGTTTGTTAGCAGCGTGAACGCCCATGCGCTCAGCGTCATGGGGGCCGATCACGCGAGCTACGCGCCCGACGCGAGCGGTCTCAAGCTGTTCGCGGACTGGAAATCCATCAGCGCCGTGCGCCATGCGCTCTCGGCATGGTCGCCCGATGTGGTCGTGGCTTACGGCGGCCAGACGATGGTGCATGGCGCACTTGCCGCTAAGGGCGCGGGTGTGGCGCGCACCGTCGTCATCGCCGACGGCTTGCCGGAGCACCGATTCTTGGGGCCGCTCGCGCCGGACGAAATGCCCGCTTGGCGCTATGGGCAGGCACTGCGCACCGCCGACGCTGCGATCTTTCACAACGGCGAGGACCTGGCACTGCTAAAGAAGCTCGGCATCGTGCCCGATGCGCTGCCGGTCACCGTCACGCCGGGCATCGGCGTCGATCTGGAACGACAGGCACTCCAGCCCCTGCCGGCGCTGGGTCAAGGGCTCGTGTTCCTGATGATCGCCGGTCTCGACAGGCGCCGTGGGCTGCTGGACTACTGCGCAGCGGCGCGTGCGCTGCGCCGGCGCGCGCCGACATCGCGCTTCCTGCTGGCGGTGCTGCCCGACGCGGGGGCCCACAGTGTCGATGGGGCTGAGCTGGCGAACTGTCCCGACATCGAGTTTGTCGGCGTCGCCGAGGATCATACCGAGCTGCTGCATGAGGCGCACGTGTTCGTCTATCCCTCGAGCGCCGAGGGGATGCCGCATCCGGTGCTCCAAGCGATGGCGGCAGGGCGGCCGATTTTGACGACGGATGTTCCGGGGTGCCGCGATACCGTCGATGAGCGCGTCAACGGATGCCTCGTGCCTCCGCGCGAGGTGGAGGCCTTGGCGGAGGCGATGGAAAGCTATCTGCGGCGCCCGGATCTCATTCCGGCCATGGCGCGCGCGAGCCGGGCGAAGGTGGAACGGTTTGCGAGCGCCGCCTCTGTGAAGCGCACGATGCTCGATGCGTTGGCGATCGGCTGAGGTGCAACCGCCATCGGCCCCGCAAAGGGGGGGGTGGCGGTCAAGCCGGCCGGACGTCGCCTCCGTATAGATCGTAGCTGAGACGGGGCTGGTGGAACGACGCCGTGCAATCGACGAGCATCCCGGCCCGAATCGCCTGGCGCCCGATGAGCATGCGGTAGGTCATGTGCTCGCGATTGGCGAGGGTTACCTCGATGGGCCAGCGGCGACCTGCGATGCAGAGCGTCGTGCGGATAACATAGCGCAGCTCGCGCACCCCATTGGAGCTTATCACCTCACGCCTGTCGAGGACGTCGGCCGTCGCCGAGATCTCGAGATCATCTGCCTGAGGACGGGGCCGTACGGAAAAGCGCACGCGCGGACGTTTTGCTGTGCCGAAAGGTTCGATGGAGTGCGTGTCGAGGGCAGATGTTTTGGCGCCGGTGTCGATTTTCGCCTTCAGCGCAGGCAAACCGAGATCGGGCAGGGCAACCCATTCCTGCCAGCCAAGGATCAGGCGTGATGCATTCGACAGCACAAGTGCCTCCGGCAAAACTCCGGCGGGTGAACTATTGTTACTGATTATTGCATGCTTGCCCAGAGTCCAGCGTGCAATAGCTAGGTGGGGGATAACGCGCTGACCTCAAGCCCGCTCATTTCGCCGGCGTTGATCGCCGCTATTAGTGGCTTGGTGGGACGCACGCGCGGATTTAAACTCGACGCGGGCGCCCAAGGGAGAAAAGCAATGGGCAAGAAACTGCTGATTTTTACGTTCTTGGCTTTTCTAGCGGCTACGGCGGTGCCGACTGTTCATGCCGCTGAGCCTCCCGCGAACGATCCGGCCGCAGGCGAGCAAGGTCTTGACCAAGGGGCCGAACCGGGGGCGATCGATGACGCCCCCTATCCGCCGGACGGCGTCACCGACCCCGATGTCGTCTATCCGACCGATGGAACCGAGGGTACGGACCAGGGGGAGTTCGGCGCCGAGCCGCCCAAGCCGGACGGTGAGAACGGGGGCAACGACGCGCCAGACTGAGCCGACGCCGAGCGGGGCGCCTGAAGCCGCTGCAACTTTGCATTTCGAGTCCGGAAATGCTCGGGCGGCCATTGCGTCGCGATTGACCACCCTAGCGGACTTTCCTATTTCAGGGCTATGGCCAAGCTGCCCATCGTCATTCTTCCTGACCCGATCCTGCGCAAACCCTCGACGCCCATCGAGCGGGTGGACGATGCAGTGCGCCAACTCGCGGACGACATGCTGGAGACGATGTATGCGGCTCCCGGCGTCGGTCTTGCGGCGGTGCAGGTGGGTGTTGCGCGCCGCCTCGTGGTGATCGACGTTGCCGATGCGGAGGACGGCGAAAAGCCGAATCCTTTGGTGCTGATTAATCCGAAGATCGTGGATCTCGGCTCGCAAACGCGGCTGCACGAGGAAGGATGCCTTTCGATCCCGGATTTCAGGGTCGATATCGAGCGCCCGGCCACGCTGACGCTGGAATACATCGATCGTGAGGGCGAGGCGCGGGTGCTGCATGCCGACGGCTTGCTGGCGACGGCCATCCAGCACGAAGTCGATCATCTCGACGGCAAGCTCATCATTGATTTCCTTTCGTCGTTGAGGCGCGACATGGTGGTGCGCAGATTCAAGAAACAGGCGCGAGCTCCCACCTAGCGCGCCTTCCGTTCTCCTCCAGCCAGCTGCCGGTCACATGTCATTGCGCATCGTCTTCATGGGCACGCCCGATTTTGCCGTGCCGACGCTTGCCGAGATCGTCGGCGCGGGCCACGAGGTTGTCGCGGTCTATTCGCAGCCCCCCCGTGCTGCCGGACGCGGCATGGCTGAGCGGAAGTCGCCGGTCCACACGTTCGCAGAAACCGCGGATATCCCGGTCTTTACTCCCACGAACTTCAAGGACGCTGCGGAACAGGCGGCCTTCGCGGCGCGTGGCGCCGATGCGGCCGTGGTGGTTGCATACGGGCTGCTGCTGCCGACGAGCGTGCTGGAGGCGCCGCGTCTTGGATGCTTCAACCTGCACGCTTCGGCCCTGCCGCGCTGGCGTGGCGCGGCACCGATCCAGCGCGCCATCATGGCGGGCGATGCAGAGACCGCTGTGATGGTGATGCGCATGGAGCAGGGGCTCGATACGGGGCCCGTTTGCCTCGGCGAGCACGTTGCCATCGGCGGCGATGAAACCGCTGGCGAGCTGCATGACGTGCTGGCGGCGCGTGGCGCCTCGCTCATGGTGCGCGCGCTTTCGGCGCTGGAGCGCGGCTCGCTCGATTGTCAGGCGCAGCCGGAAGACGGGGTCACCTATGCGCGCAAGATCGAAAAGGCCGAAGCGCGTATCGACTTTGGTCTGCCTGCACATAGCGTGCACAATCTCATTCGTGGGCTGTCACCCTTACCCGGCGCCTGGTTCGAGGCGGGACCGGAGGGAAAGCGCGAGCGCTTCAAGGTGCTGCGCGCGAGCCTCGCGGAAGGCGAAGGCGCGCCGGGCGAGGTGCTGGACGAAGCGTTGACGGTCGCCTGCGGGACTGGCGCGGTGCGACTCATCGAGCTGCAGCGGGCGGGCAAGCGGCCAATGCCCGCCGCCGAGGTCCTGCGCGGATTCGCCATCCCCCGCGGAACGCGACTTTCAACGTCCTAATCCCCTGGCCCTTCGCAAGCCGATCCGCCGCAACCGCAACCCCAGCTCAATGGTTGACGGTTCGTAAACACGCGTTACGTTTCGGGGTGTATCCGAGATGTTGCAGGGGTTGGATAATGCGTTTCCTAGGGGTGTTGCTGTGGGTCGCGGCCGCAGCGCCGACCGCTTTCGCGCAGCAGGCGCATACGACGCGCATCGAGACGCGCCCCTATTACGGCGCCGTGGTCACCATCGAACATGGCGTGCGTGTCTATCGGCCGGTGCCGCCGACCACCCATCTCATCGTTAATCCTGACGGTGCTACGCCGCTCCTGATCGGTGTCGACGGCGCCTCAATGGGACGCAATGCTGGGCCCGCCGAGGCGGATGCTCGCTGAGTAGCGACATTCCGCTTCGGCTAGTTCTCGGGGCTGTTCTGCGGCGCGTGGACACCTCATCCAGCGACGCTGCGCGCCTTGCTAGCGTAGGGCTTTGATCCGAAAAGCGGTTCCCACTTTTCCGGAAGCCCTTTAGGGATGGGGCGCACGCGTATACCCGTTCTCCGTTCGCCCATGGCCCCGCTTCATGCCCCGTTACCGCATCACCATCGAATACGACGGCACGCCCTTCCTCGGCTGGCAGCGTCAAGCGGAAGGGCCCTCGGTGCAGGGTGCACTCGAAGAAGCGCTGCAGCGTTTCACCGGGGAAGTGGCGGGCGTGCGCGGCGCGGGGCGTACCGATTCGGGGGTTCACGCGCTAGGGCAGGTTGCGCACTTCGACCTCGCCAAGGATTGGGATCCGTTTCGCGTGCGCGAGGCGTTGAATTTCCATCTGCGCCCCGCACCGGTATCCGTCATCGATTGTGCGCTGGCGCCGGATAGCTTCGATGCGCGCTACAGCGCCACGGCGCGTCACTATCGTTATCGGATCCTCGCCCGCCGCGCACCGCCGGCGCTGGACCGCAACCGCGTGTGGTGGCTGCCGGTGGTGCTCGATGCGGAAGCTATGCACCGCGCTGCGCAAAGTCTCGTCGGCAAACACGACTTCACCACCTTCCGAGCCTCGCAATGCCAGGCGAACTCCCCCGTCAAGACCCTCGATCGGCTGGATGTGTCTCGCTATGCCGATGAGATCGTCATCGAAGCTTCCGCGCGCTCGTTCCTGCACAACCAGGTGCGATCGATGGTGGGCAGCCTGAAGCTCGTCGGTGAGGGGAAGTGGGACGCGCGCGATCTTGAAGGGGCGCTTGCCGCGCGTGACCGTGCTGCGTGCGGGCCGGTTGCTGCCGCGAGGGGGCTCTATCTCGCCTACGTCGAGTACGGCGCTGTGGCCGGATCGGCCGGCGAAAACGCGGCCAGCGGAGCGTAGGGCCAGCTATCGGCGAGAGGCGCGGCTAGCCCTTCGAAAGCGCTCTAGGCGCGTCTTTCGTCAGCACTTACTCGATGATCGACAGGAATTCCTGCCGGGTCACCGCGTTGTCGCGGAAGCAGCCGAGCATCCGTGAGGTTACAAGGTCGGTGCCCGGTTTCATGATGCCGCGCGCGGTCATGCAGTGATGCTCGGCTTTCAGCACGACGCCAACGCCCTGCGGCTGCAGCACGGTATCGATCGCATTGGCGATCTGCGCCGTCATCTTCTCCTGAATCTGGAGCCGCTTGGCGTAGACCTCGACGACGCGGGCAAGCTTCGAAATGCCCACGACGCGTCCGTTCGGGATGTAGGCCACCCATGCGCGGCCGATGATCGGCGCCATGTGGTGCTCGCAATGGCTCTCAAAGCGGATGCCGCGCAGCACGATCATCTCGTCGTAGCCTTCGGTCTCCTCGAAGGTCTTCGACAGGATCGCTTCCGGGTCCTCATCGTAACCGCGGAAATATTCCTCGAACGCCTTCGCCATGCGCTTCGGCGTCTCCATCAGGCCGTCGCGGTCGGGGTTTTCCCCGGTCCACCGGATGATGGTGCGGAAGGCCGCTTCGACTTCGGAGCGACTGGGGCGGTCGGATTGATCCATGGATGCGGCTACGTGCTTTTTCTGCAATTTCGTTTCTCGACGCTGGCGGGTGTTATGCGGGCGTGGGGCGGACTAGGCAAGCCGCACTGGCGCGGCAGCATAGCGCAACTGCTGTGAGATGGTGCTGATCAGGCGGTAGCGGGCTCAATATGGGGGCTGGGTGTGGCCAGCCCAATATGCGGCAGGCCGGTTCGCGACATTTCTGCCTTTGATTTGGGCAGAATCTCCAAACTCGCAGGGGGAATATGCAACACTTCACCGGAGGTGGCGCACCGGACGGCTGACGAGAATCGAGCGTCGCCCTGAATGGCGATGCTGGAGCTGCCTGGGTGGGTCTGCGTGGGTGCTTGGTGTGCGGGCTGATCAATGTCCAGAAGGCCGCGTAAACAAAGGAAATATGGATCTTTAGTCGTTTCAATTGTCAACGCTCAGCGAGCGGAACTTTAGGGGTTCACACGTAGCGTTTTGGTTATCGGACGGAGGCACGTTCGGGGCGCTTGGAAGACAGGCGTTCATTATTGGTCAGTTTTTTGTTGGAGTTGAAACGTCATGTCTACCTCTCAGATCATTGCCGTTCTCGCCGCCACAGCCATGGCCGGCTTCTTCGCGACATCCGCGATGGCCGAGTCGATCCCCCAGCAGGAAAGAGACCAGTTCAGTGGGTCCGCCCGCCCCGATGTAGACCCCGGCGCATCGCGCGGTTCGGATGATTCCATTGTGAAGCAGGAGCAGAACCAGTTCGGCAATGACCCCGCCCGCGACTACGATACGGGTCGCCACGCCGGTGGAGGTGAAGATCTCCCGGCGCTCGAACAGGAGGGCGTGCCCGGCGGAGACCGCTAGGCGAACACCGCTTTTTCTGGAGTTCGGCCGGCCGCGTGGCACCGCTGCGCGGCCGTATTCGCTTACTTATCCCAATGTCGCGGAGCGGTGCGGGCTGTGGACGGCCTGCTCCGGGGCCCCCCCCGACGTCCCGGTCCATGCGGTTTTTCTACACCATCGAGCTCCCATTGGGCTTTACGACGCCCCGGGAGAGACTTGCCAGGGCGGAAGCTGCGAATTGCGCCTTGCCAGAGTGCGTTGCGCCCATTACACCCGGCAGCGCTCTGCGTGATCCTGCTCCGGCGGGCCCAGGGCCACCCAAGCGCTGCGGTAGCTCAGTGGTAGAGCACTCCCTTGGTAAGGGAGAGGTCGAGAGTTCAATCCTCTCTCGCAGCACCATTGGAACCTCCCAAAAATTCAATGACTTGCGATGTGCGGCTGAGAAACAATCTCAGGAGCACGTCTTTTTGCGTCCGCGGCTGGACCTGGACCCGCCATCTCCCCGTGTGCAGGCCTCACCTGCCGCCACTTTTGAATGGCGAGCCTGTCGCCCTATTTGAGCCGCCAAGGGAACGCGGGTGACCATTTGACCGCTCCGCGCACGGCACTTGATCGGATTAAGCGCAAGTTGGCCGGCGCCCCTTTCGCGACGACATAATGTGAACTGCGCAGCGATGCGCAATTTTCCCGTTTCGCCGAGGGTTATTTCTCGGTTCGGGAATGAAGTGCAACGCAATGGGCCAACATTGCCTTCGCGTCCGGGAATGCTTCCCCTGGCATCAATGTCTGGTCATTCGTACCGTCGAGATGCCACGCTTAGCGGTCGGGCGCCGAGATAACCGTTCCTTCCTTTTGGGTTTTCCCGGCGCCTGACCGCAACTTTTTTTGCGTTGCGGCAAGCGTGAAACGGCGCATTTCGGAAGCTGAGAAACAGCACCGATGACCAGCTTCAAGAGATTGTGAAGAGGAAAAGATTGCCGGAGGTGGCGGGAACTCATCCCCTATCTTCGGGCAAGTCCGGCACCTAATGTCAAATCGCCGCGCTGCCTATGCGCAATGGATTTGACTGGGCTGAATTCCCGCTCGTGAAAATCCCCGCGCATTTAAAAGCCGCTGCCGTTTCGGCAAGCGGTTCGGGGTGGAGCCGCTGGACAGATCCGAATTGTGCAACGGGGCCTTACGGTCTCCGAGCGGTCGGACTCGTTCTCGCGACAAGCTCCTTAAAGCGGCGCGCAAGAGCGTGGATACGGAGGAAGCGCAATGCAAATGACGAGAAAAGGGGCCATCCGCTTAGTTGGCGGAGCAATGGCTGCCTTGATCGGCCTTGCCGCACCCGGCATGGCAAACGACGAGATCGAAAAGCGGGCACAAGATCCCAATCAATGGGGCGCACCGGGACGCGACAACAAGCTGACGCGGCATAGCCCACTGAAAGACATCAATGCCGACAACGTCGGCAAGCTGCAGATGGTGTGGTCCCAGTCGACCGGAGCGCTGCGCGGTCACGAAGGCCAGCCGCTGTTCATTGAAGATGTTGGCGGCAAGCCAATGATGTTCTTTATCTCCGGCTGCCCCAACATGGCCCAGTGCAACATCGCACAGGGCCTTGACCTGACAGACCCTGACAATCCCAAGCAGGTCTGGAATTACGTGAAGAAGGATGACCGCGATGAGTCCGCTGTGCCGCGCGCTTGCTGCGACACGGTCAATCGCGGTGCTTCCTATGCCGACGGCAAGCTCGTTTACGGCACGCTCGATGGCTATGTGATCGCTCTCGACGCGCAGACCGGCAAAGAAGTCTGGGTCGTGAAGCATGCCTGGCCGGAAAAGGGTGAGACCATCACCTCTGCTCCCGTCATTGCTGAGAACCTCGTTATCATCGGCTTTGGCGGCGACGAATTCGCAGCGCGCGGCCGTGTAACCGCCTACAACCTCGCCGATGGCAAGAAGGTTTGGGACTGCCATTCGACCGGTTCCGACAAGGACGTGTGCCTGACGAAGGACACGAACAAGGCCAATCCGCACTACGGTACGGCGGGCCAGGACCTCGGCATCAAGACGTTCCCCGGCGAAGACTGGAAGATCGGCGGCGGCGCGGCCTGGGGCTGGTACAGCTACGATCCCGAGCTGAAGCTCGTCTACTACTCGACCGGCAACCCCGGTCTGTGGAGCCCGAGCTATCGCTGCCCCGGTAAGACGCACGAAGAGTGCAACACGGGCGAGTTCGACAATAAGTGGTCGATGACCATCTTCGCCCGCAAGGTCGACACCGGTGAAGCCGTCTGGGCCTACCAGATGACGCCGTTCGACCAGTGGGACTACGACGGCGTCAACGAGAACATCCTCGTCGACATGAAGGTGGACGGGAAGGACCGCAAAGCTCTCGTTCACTTCGATCGAAACGGCTTTGCCTATGTGCTCGATCGTGTCGACGGTACGCTGCTGCGTGCCCACAAGTATGTGACGACCGACTGGGCCGAGAAGGTCGACTTGAAGACCGGTCGCCCGATCAAGGTCCGCGAGAACTCGCCGCTCGAGCTTGGCCGCAACGTTTCCACTTGCCCGTCCGCCATGGGCGGCAAGGATCAGCAGCCCTGCTCGGTCGATCCGGCCGATCCGACCAAGTTCTACTGCCCCACCAACAACTGGTGCATGGAGCTCGAGCCGCAGGAGCGCACGCACACGCAGCAGGGCACGGTCTACGTGTTCGCCAACGTGTACAT
>Ga0180223_1000133_pt1 | contig 142863 bp, 137 predicted proteins | sample eDN5th30CKraftOP_FD_151337 | JGI IMG/M metagenome (GOLD analysis project Ga0180223, IMG submission 151337) | Enriched Organic Plus compost microbial communities from Emeryville, California, USA - eDNA 5th pass 30_C Kraft OP (version 2) (version 2) ...
GACGGGGATCTCCATCTTCATGGACTCCACGATCAGCAGCGCCGCCTCCGGGTCCACGTTCGCCCCGACGGAAGTCTCCACCTTCCACACGGTGCCGGTGATCTCGGATTGCACTTCGATACGCGCCATGGCGCCTCCCCCTGTCATTGTCCATCGGACTCACGCGGCGCTCGCCGCGGCAGCCGCCTTCATATCCCGCACGACCTCGGCCGCAAGGCCGGTGTCGATGTCCGCGTTGACGAACCGTTCATGGCGCAGCAACGCGAGCACGAACGGAATGTTGGTCTTGACCCCTTCGATCACCGTGGCGCGCAGGGCCTGTTCGAGCGCCGCCAACGCACGCGGGCGATCCTGCGCGTGGACGATGAGCTTGGCGATCATGGGGTCGTAGTACGGCGTGACGCGGCACCCCTGGGCGTAGCCCGTTTCCACCCGTACCCCGGGACCGGACGGCCATTCCAGTCTGGCCAACGTCCCGGGCGACGGCAGGAAGCGCACCGGATCCTCGGCATAGATGCGCGCCTCGATCGCATGGCCCGCCAGGCCCACCGATGGCGGCAGCACGTCATCCAGCCGGTCGCCCCACGCCAGGCGCACCTGGGCCTGCACGAGGTCGATGCCGGTAACCGCTTCCGTGACCGCATGCTCGACCTGCAGGCGCGTGTTCATCTCCAGGAAATTGAAGCCGCCCCCGCCGTCGTACAGGGTCTCGACCGTGCCGATCACGTCGTAGCGCATGTCGGCCAGGATGCGGGTGACGCCATCGGCCGCGGCGTCCAGCGCGGCGCGCGGCAGGCCGGGCGCCGATGCCTCCTCCACGACCTTCTGGTGGCGCCGCTGGACCGAGCATTCCCGCTCGTACAAATGCCGCACGTTGCCGTAACGGTCGGCCAGCACCTGGAACTCGATGTGCCTCGGCCGTTCGACCAGTCGCTCCAGGTAGAGATCCGCGCAGCCGAAGCTGCGCTGTGACAGGGAACGCGCCTGCGCGACGGCGGCCAGCAACTGCGCGTCGTCGTGCGCGGCCAGCATGCCTATGCCGCCTCCCCCGCCAGCGGGCTTGACCAGCACCGGGTAGCCGATGCGCCGCGAGGCCGCGAGCGTTGCCTCGGCGTCGTCGTCCAGCAGTCCGGAACTCGGTCCCAGCGGCATGCCGCGCGCTGCCATCAGCTCGCGGGCGCGCGTCTTGTGGCCCATGGCCTCGATCCAGTCCGCGCCCGGGCCGATGAAGCATGCCCCCTGCGCGGCGACGCGGCGCGCGAAACCGGCGTTCTCGGACAGGAAGCCATAGCCCGGGTGCAGGCCATCGGCGCGGGTCTCGGCCAGCACGGCAAGCAGCGCATCCTGGTTCAGATAGCTGGCACGGGCATCGGCTGGCCCGATCGCGCAGGTCTCGTCGGCCCACGCCAGGTAGGGCAGGTCGCGGTCCGCCTCGGAATACACGGCCACGGTCCGGATGCCGAGCTGCTTGAGGGCGCGCAGCACGCGGGCCGCGACCGCGCCGCGGTTGGCCACCAGCACCTTATCGAACATGGCGGTCGCTCCTCATGCCGGCTTCCCCGGTTCGCCGCAGGCCACGATGCCGCGCTCGACCAGCGCATCGATCTCGCTCGGCGACAGCTGCAGTTCCTCGGCCAGCACCTGGCGCGTGTCCTGTCCCAGGTCCGGACCTGTATGCATGATGCGGCCCGGCGTCTCGCTCAGCTTGGGCACGATGCCGGGATGGTGCAGTGTCCCGAGTTCCGGATGAGGCACTTCGGGCAGCATGTCGCGGGCGGCGAATTGCGGGTCCTCGAAAATGTCGGCCATGGTGTAGACGCGCGATACCGGCACCTCCGCCTCGAGCAGCAAGCGCTCGATCTCGCTGCCGTCGTGCTGCAGCGTCCATTCGCTTACCACGCTGTTGCAATACGGGATGTTCGCCCCGCGCGCGCGGATCGAGCTCATGCGCGGATCCTCGATCAGCTCGGGGCGGCCCATGACCGCGATCAGCCGCTCGAAGGTGGGGTTGCTGTTGGCCGCGATCAGCACATAGCCGCCATCGCGGGTGGGATAGAGACTGTTGGGCGCCATGTTGGGCAGGTTGGGGCCCACTCGGGTCGGGATCAGGTTCAGCGTCTTGAACGCCGGAACGTAGACCTCCATCTGCGTGAACGCCGTTTCGTACAAGGCCACGTCCACCACCTGCCCCTTGCCGGTACGCGCCCGGTCGAGCAGGGCCGAGACCGTGCCGAACGCCGCGTAGACCGCCGAGAGATAGTCCGTGGTGGCCACGGCCACGCGGGCCGGCGGCCGATCCGGATCGCCCGTCAGGTGCCTGACGCCCGCCATGGCCTCGCAGATGGCGCCATAGCCCGGCCGCAGCCGGTAGGGCCCGGTCTGGCCATAGCCGCTGATGCGCACCATCACCAGCCCCGGGTTCTCGCGCGACAGTTCCTCGTATCCCAGGCCCAGCCGCTCCATCACGCCCGGCCGGTAGTTCTCCACGAGCACGTCGGTCCTGGCGGCCAGCCGCCGCACCAGGTCGCGCCCCTCGTCCTGCTTGAGGTCGATCACTATGGCGCGCTTGTTGCGCAACGCGGTCGCCGCATAGAGCGACACGTCGCCCACGTGCTTGCCCATGTTGCGCAGCGGATCGCCGCCAGGCGGCTCGATCTTGATCACGTCCGCGCCGAAATCGGCCAGGATGCGCCCGCACGCCGGACCGGCCACGGTGGAGCAGATCTCGATGGCCTTGTAGCCCGACAGCGGTCCCGGATGACCCGCAAGCCTGGCGTTGCTCATTTGCCGGCCTCCAGCAAGCCGAGCCTGGCCACGATCTCCCGCATGCTTTGGTACTCCTCTTCGTAGAACCGCGCGGCATCGCGGTGCCCCATGAAGTTGGGCCGGCTCTGGTTGGTCTCGGCCAGCTGCACCCACATCGCCGAGCGGCTCATGCGCCGGCACAGATCCTCCCAGAACCGGACCTGCTCCTCGGAGATTCCCTTGGGCGCGACGATGCCCATGGACGAACTGAAGGTCGAATCTATGCCCTGCTCCTTCCACGTCGGCACGTCGGCAAACAGGCCGCCCAGGCGCTCGCCGGCGCTCACCGCGAGCACGCGGATCTTGCCCGCCTTCTTCAGCGCGATCACATTGGGCGTGGTGGCGGCCACCACGTCCAGGTGCCCGCCCACCAGGGACACCATGGACTCCGCGGAAGACTTGAACGGCGCGACCACGAGTTTGCGCACGTCCACTCCTGCCGCCCCCAGCGCCTTGGCCGTGCCGATGTGGATATGGTTGCCGATGCTGGTGGCCACGCCTATGCGCTGGCTGCCAGGGTCCTTGCGCAGGCGCTCGGCCAGGTCGGCGGCCGACTTCACCGGCGACTCGGCGCGCACGGCGGCCACCACGAACTCGTCCTGGATGACCGCGATGGGCGTGAGGTCGCGATGCGGCAGGATGTCGAGGTTGCCCGTCAGGTAGCTCGATATGTAGCCGTGCGAATTGATGGACAGGAAATGCGGATCGCCGCGCTTTTGCAGCAGTACCTCGAAGGCGATCTTGCCGTTTGCCCCGGGCTTGTTGGTGACCAGGAACGACTTGGCGCCCGGGCCGGCAGTCTCGTCGTAGAACTGCTTCATGGCGCGGCCGGTCTGGTCCAGCGCTCCGCCCGGCCCCGCCGGCACGACAAAATCCACGTTCATGTCCGGCTTCCAGGCGCCCCAGACGGGGCCTGCGGCCAGACCGCACAAGATGCCGCCCATGCCAGCGCCCAGCATGGCGGCGGCGCGGCGGCGGCCCTGATCGATAGTCTCCATGTCTCCCTCCTGACGGGCTTTTCTAGGCTGGCACTTCGGTCTCCAACAAACGGCGGATCTCCCGCCAGTTCTCTTCCAGGCGACTGGCGAAAAAGCGTTCCGCGGCGTCGGCGTCGCCGCGGCGGATGGCATCGATGGCGCCTCGCCACAGGACGATGGAGCGTCGGCGTCGGGCCACGGAATTCAGGCCGAGGCTGGTGTAGCGCAGCATCTGCATCGACAGCGAGGCGATGAGCGGGAACAGGCGCTCGTTGCCGCACAGCGCCGCGCACAGCAGCGTCATTTGCGCCGCCGTCTCGCCGTAGCGCCGTGCCGCGCCGGGGTCGTCGACCGTTTCCCTCAGCGTGCGAAAGCCGATCTCTAGCAAATCGAGCAGCTGGTCCGGCCGGCGCTCGGCCGCGCGGCGGCCGACCAGCCGCACCAGGCTCGCGCGTACTTCGAACAGGTCGTGGATTTCCTTTTGCGACAGGAAGGTCGCGCGGGCGCCGCGTCGGGCATGGATGCGCACCACGCCTTCGCGCTCCAGGAGGCGCATGGCTTCACGCACCGGGCTGCGGCTCACCGCGAACTGCCGGGCGATGTCCTGCTCGCGTATCCACTCGCCCGGGGCGATGGCATGCGAAATGATGCGGTCGCCCACGCTCGCGGCGATCTGCTCGGGCAGGGTCAGCGTGTTGGACGGTCCGGCGAACACCCACCAGAACGCGATGGGCGTGCCGCGGTCCTCCTCGAACGCCTGGAGAAAGGCCGCCGCGCGGCTGGCATCGGGGGGCGCGGGCCGCTCCATGGTCAAGGGCGTACCCCCGCCCGGAGCTTGGGTCCCACCGTGGTCCGCAGCTTTCCCTGGGCGGCATCGATGAACTGGCACAGATAGGGCCGGGTTTCGCGCGGATCGATCAAGTCTTCCACCGCGAACGCCTCGGCGGTCCGGAAGGGCGACGACAGCGCCCGCAGTTCGGCCTCGATCTCCGCTTCGCGCCTGGCCGGATCGGGCGCGCTCTGGATGTCGGCGCGATACGCGGCCTTGACCCCGCCTTCTATGGGGAGCGATCCCCAGCTGGCCGATGGCCATGCGATCTTGAAATTCAATCCCGCGCGGTCGATGACGCTGCCGCCCGCCACGCCGAAGCACTTGCGAACCAGCACGGTATAGATGGGCACCGTCGCCTGGGCCAGTACATAGCGCTGCTGGATGCCGAAGCGCATGACCGCCTCGGACTCCGACTCGACGCCGATCAGCAATCCCGGCACGTCCACGAAGAAGATCAGGGGAATGTTGAAGGCGTCGCACAGGTCGATGAAATGCGTCTGCTTTCGTGCGGCCTTTACGTCGACGATGCCGCCGAACATGGGATTGTTGGCCACCACGCCCACGACCTTGCCGTTCATCCGCGCCAGCATGGTGATCACCGCCCGGCCGAAGCCCGGCTGGATCTCGAACTCGGACCCCCTGTCCACGACCATGCCCACCAGCTTCTTCATGTTGTAGGCCTGCCGTTCGGAGCGCGGCACGATATCGACGAGGGCATCCTCGCAGCGGTCGACCGGGTCGCCCGACATGACCACCGGCGGGAGCTCCCAGGCGTTCTGTGGCATGTAGGACAGGAACCGCCGGATCTGCGCCAGACAGGTTTCCTCGTCCGGCGCCACGTTGTCGATGGTGCCGGCCGTATCGGATGCGATCTTGGCGCCACCCAGGTCGTTCTTGTGCAGCTTGGCGCCGAAGGCGCGCTCGACCACCGGCGGACCGGCGGCGAAAATCTGGCTGCTGCCTTGCACCATCACGGTCCAGTGGGCCAGCACGGCACGGCCCGCGGGCCCGCCTGCCACGGTACCCATGACTGCACTGACCACGGGCACCATGCCCATCAGCGATACGGACCGTTCGAAACCGTCCTGACCGTAGCCCGGCGTGACCGAATAGCCCTTGCGCTTGACGGTGTTGACGGTCCCGCCGGTGCCGTCGATAAGGTTGACCAGCGGAATGCGGTAGTGAAAGGCCAGGTCTTCGACAAAGCCGCCTTGCCCGCCCTTGCGGCGATCGCTGCCGAAGCCGGTGCCGGCGCGGATGGTGTAGTCCTCGCCGCCCACCGCCACCGGCCGGTCCGCGATACGGCCCAGACCCATGACATACGGCGCCGGCTCGAAACTGTCGAGCTTGCCATCCACATAGGACGCCTTGCCGGCCAGTTGCCCGACCTCCTGGAAAGACCCGGCATCCAGCAATTTGCCGATGCGTTCGCGCACCGTCAGCTTGCCGGCCGCGTGCTGCCGCGCCACCGCGGCCTCGCCGCCACACGCCCGCGCCAGTTCCCGCCTGCGCCGGATCTCGTCCGCCTCCGCCCGCCAGCTCATGCCGTCTCCTCGGACCGGTTATGGTCGGATCACTATAATTGGCTTCAATAATATTGTCGACAATTTGATTGACTCTGAAAAACCCTTGCCGGGACTGGGCCGTTGCGACCGCCCGCCGGTCAGGCGGCCGGGCGAACCTTGCCGCCGGCGTGCGCCAGCCATTCGCGCAGCTCGGCCGAGGCGCGGTACAGGGGGACGTGGCCGCGTAGCAGTATCTGGGCGCTGCGCCGGTAGGCGGCGCTGGCGATCTCCAGCCCGCGTTCGCCTTGCCTGGCCACGATCGTGGTGTCGAGCACGCCCGCCGGATTCTCGATGCCGACCCGGCAATCGCTGAACTCCCCGCCCACGGCGGGAAGTCCGCGCGCCGCCGCGTGGGCGACGGTGCCGGGAATGAGCGCGGCCGACGCTATGCAGCAGCCGCCCGACACTGCCAGCGAGGCATGCGCCGTCTGCGGGGTGAAATAGCGCACCGCCAGATGCCCGCGCCCGCGCGCCGCGCCGACGATGCAGACCTTGGGCACGGTTTCGCTGCGAGCCAGCGCGGCCTCCGTGAGTCGCGTGCCGTCGCGCGCCTTCAGGCCCATGCGCAGGCCGGCGGCGATCCAGATCTTGCGCAAGGCCGCGATGAAGTCGCGGTCCGCCTCCAGCTCGGCGATGGGTTCGTGCGCGGTCTTGCCGAATTGCGCCGCATCGGCAATGACCATCGGAACCGCGACATCCACGCACGAGACCTGATAGCCTTCCACGTCATCGGTCGGGCGTCCAGTCGGGAGTAACATGCCGGTCTTCGCGCCCACCGGTTCGTGCAGGAAGAGATCGACGGCCGGGAACTCGCCATGGACGCCAGGTATGGCGGCCGCCTCCATCCCTCCCCCGCCGCGCCGCCAGACCTTGCCGGTCGTGACGACCCCCGTATTGGTGTTGCGTATCGCAATGGACCAGGGCCCCGGCTCGGCCGGGTCGGCCAGCCCCATGTCGAGCGCCCACAGCGGCAGGGCCGCCGACATGTTGCCGCAGTTGACGCTCCAGTCGACAGCCGCGGTCTGCGCAGCCAGCTGGGCCAGCGTGCTGGCCAGGCGGAGCCCGTCCGGCCCCGGCTCGACATCGGCGAAGAACACCTTGTTGCTGGTGGCGGGCCCGCGGCCCAGGCCCGTGATCTGGCGGTTGCCCGGAAGCTCGCCGTCCAGCGGCACGCCCATCAGGTGCCGCAGCAGCTCCTCCTTGAGCGCGAGGTCCGGCGGCGCCAGCGCCTCCCAGATGACCAGGCCGGTGGAGGTGCCGCCGCGCATGTGGTGAACGGGAAACTCCGGAACGCCATTTCGCAGGCGGACGGAAAAGTCGGCCGGGGGACAAAGCCCCTGGCGACGTCGATGATCGATGCTTGCGGACATGTTCCGCCTCCCGCTCGCCGGGGCGACGCCCGGCCGCCGCTTTTACTTGCCCTTGCCTTCGCCCTCGTAGGCGAACTTGCCATCGCGCACGATGCCCATCACGCGCGATCGCTCGTCGAAACCCTGGTGGTCGGAGGCCGTGATGTTCAGCACGCCGTTGGGCACCGTCAGGTTGGACGTCGATTCGATGGCATCGCGCAGCGCCGCGCGGAATTCGGGCGTGCCGGGCTTGGCGCCCTTCTGCAAGGCGCGGCGTACCGCATCGTCAAGCAGCATCCACGCGCCCCAGGCATCGCCGGCGAATTGGGTGACCGAGCCGGCGCCGAACTTGGCCTCGTAGCGATCGACGAATTCCGTGGCCACCTTCTTGACCGGATGCGAATCGGGCAGGCCGTGGGCCACGACGCCGGGACCGGTCGGGAACAGCGTGCCTTCGACCGCCTTGCCCCCCAGGCGCAGGAACTCGGGCGTGGCGATGCCGTGGGTCTGGTAGAGCTTGCCGCGGTAGCCGCGATCGACCAGCGTCTTCTGCGGCAGCAGCGCCGGCGTCGAGGACGCCGCGACCAGGATCGCGTCCGGCTTGGCCAGCATCAGCTTGAGCACCTGGCCCGTCACCGAAGTATCGGTCCGGTTGTAGCGCTCGTTGGCCACGACCTTGATGCCGGCCTTCTGCGCCAGCGGCGAGAACTCGTTCCACCAGCTCTCGCCGTAGGAATCGTTGAAGCCGATGAAGCCCACGGTCTTGATGCCGGCGCGGGCCATGTGGCCGACGATGGCGCTCGCCATGAGCGAGTCGTTCTGCGGCATCTTGAACGCCCACTTGCGCTTGGGATCGGAATGGGGCTCGATGATGGAGGCGTTGGCCGCCAGCGCGACCATGGGAGTGCGGCTCTCGGCGATCACGTCCAGCACCGCGAGCGCCGCCGGCGTGGTGTTGGGGCCGACGAGGACATCGATGCGCTGCTCAGAGGTGAGCTTGCGCACGTTGGTCACCGTATTGGTGGGATCGGACGCATCGTCGAGGATGACGTAGTTGGCTTTCTGGCCTCCCAGCGTGGGCGGCCACATCATGACCACGTTCTTGGACGGAATGCCGATCGCGGCCGCCGGGCCCGTGGTGGCGATGTCGACACCCACGGTGATGTCAGCCCTCGCGGCGGACGCCAGCACGAGGCCGGCCAGCAGGAAGCCGCGCAATGCCCATGATTTCATTCTTAACCCCCGGTGTCAGTACCGGCCGGCCAAAGAAAACGCGCCATGAACGGCGGGGCCGGCCACGACGATAGTTTACGCTCCATGCCCAGGACGCGGGGCGCGGCGGATTATTCGAGCAGGTCCGCCCCCAGCTCGCCCGACGCGATGCGCACGTCCACTTCCGCCTGCAGCACGGCCTCGACCAGGTCCAGGTAGGTATTCTTCTTCTCGGCCACCGCCTGGATCGCATCGACCAGATCGAGGATGGAGCCCCGGCCGAGCGTGTAGGCATCTTGGGCCATCTGCCGCAAGCGTGGAACCATGGCCAGGCCCTCTTTCTCGAAGCGCTCGGCCAGTTGCTGGCGCCGGTCGAGCTGTTCGGTGGCGCGGCGCAGCTCGCCCTCTGCGGCGACCACGATGGCGCGGCTGCGCAGGCGCATGCCGTCGGCCTCGGCCGCCGCCCGGGCGATGGGTCCCTGGTTACGATCGAACAGAGGTATGGCGACGGAGACGCCGTATTCGGTGCTGCGGCCTTCGTTGTTGTTCAGTCGCCCCACCATGAAGGTGGGCGTGGGATAGGCCTCGCGCCGCTCGGCATCGAGCTGTTTCTCGGCGAAAGCCTGCTGGGCCAGCGCGGCTCGCACCGTCGGCAGGCGGTTCTGGGCTTGCGGCCACATGGCGTCGAAGCTCAGGGCCGTCCAGTGCGGCGCGATGGACCCGGCGGCCCGCGGCCGCCATGCCGGCGCCCCCACGCTGGCCGCCACCCGGGCCGACGCCTGCAGCGTCTCGGCCTGGGCCTGGGCCAATTGCGCATCGAGCGAAGCGCGCTCGATCTCGAGGCGCGTCAGGTCGTAGCGGCTGCGCGCCCCGGCCTGCACCTGCCCCTGGACAATGCGAAAGGCGCTCTCCAGGTCGTCCTTGGCATCGAGCCAGCGCTTCTCGCGCTCCTGAGCCACCAGCAGCGACATGAAGTCGCGTGCCGCTTCCTGCAAGGCCTGGGCGTACACCAGCCGCAGTTGCGCCCGTGCGGCCTCGACGCCGCTCCTCGCGCTTTCGATCCGCGCGCCGCGCTGGCCGAAGATGGGGATGTCCTGCGACAGCGTGGTTTCCCGCTCGCCCCGCTTGTGGGTGTAGGCCACGCTCGGATTGGAGAAGGTCTGGGCCGTCATCAGGTCGGCCTGGGCCATCGCCACCTGGGTGCGCTCGGCCTGCAGGGCCGGGCTGTTGTTCCTGACCAGCTCCAGCAGCTGGGGCAGCGTGACGTCGGTGCCGAGGGCCGGAGCATCGGCGGCGCGGGCCTGCGGCAGGCACAGCGCCAGCACCAGGAGGCAGAGGAACTTACGCATGATCGTTATCCGTCGTTGCAGCATCCCGCTCTTCGGCGGTCAGCATGCGCTTGGGTCCGAGCCACGCATAGAGCACGGGCAGGACGAACAGCGCCACCAGCGGCAGCACCGCCATTCCGCCGACCACCACGGAGGCGAACGGACGCTGCGTCTCGCTGCCTACCCCGGTGGACAGCGCCATGGGCAGCAGGCCGATCAGGCCAAGCAGCGCCACCATCAGGACGGAGCGCATGCGCTCGGCGGCGCCCTCGACCAGCGCCGGCAGCATGGCCACTCCCTCGCGCCGCAGGTTCTCGACCGCGCTCAGGACCAGCAACCCGGCCAGGGCCACCTGCCCCAGCAATGCGATGAAGCCGATGGCCGCGCTGATGGACAGGTCTATGCCCGTCAGGTGCAACGCGACGATCCCGCCTATCATCGCGAATGGCGCCGTGAGCAGGATGATGGATGCGCTGCGGGCGCTGCCGAGCGCGCTGAAGAGCAGCACGAACACCACCAGCAGCGACAAGGGCACGACGATCTTCAGGCGTTCGGCGGCGCGCTGCTGGTTCTCCCACTGGCCGCCCCACTGCGCGATGTAGCCTTCGGGCATTTTCACATCCTTGTTGAAGGCCGCGATGGCCTCCTTCACGACCGAGCCCATGTCGCGGCCCTGGACGTTGAACTTGAGCGCCATGTAGCGCGCATTGCCCTCGCGGAAAATCGAGGAGTTGCCCACCTTGAAGCTGATGCTAGCCAGCGCGTGCAGCGGCACGTAGGTACCGTCGGGCGCGGTGACGGGAATGTCGCGGATGCGCGCCTCGTCCATGCGGTCGACGAACGGCAGCCGTATCCGCACCGGCACGCTGCGCTCGCCCTCCCAGGCCGTGGTGACCACTTTGCCGGCCAGCGCGGTCTCTACCGCGGTATCGGCCACTTCCATGGAGATGCCATAGCGGGCCAGCGCTTCCCGGTCGAATTCGATGTGCAGTTGCGGCGCCGGCGCGTCGCGATAGAGGTCGAGATCCACCACGCCGTCGATATGGCCGACCGCCTCCTTGGTCTGCTGCAGGATGGAGCGCATGGTCTCGATCTCGGCGCCGTAGACCTTCAACACTACGTGCCCGCGCGCGCCCGAGGTCGACTCCTCCACGCTGTCGCGGATGGGCTGGGCGAAGTTGAACTGCACCCCCGGGATGTCGGCCAGCGACTGGCGCATCTGCGCGACCAGTTCATCCTTGGTCAGCCCCTTGCGCCACTGCTTGCGGTCCTTGAGCCGCACCAGGACCTTGGCGACGTTGATGGTCTCGTTGTCCGTGCCGTCCTCCGGCCGCCCCTGCTCGCTGGTCACCGAAATGGCCTCGGGCACCTGCTTCAGGCGCATGCGTATGGTGCGCAGCAGCTCCTGCCCCTTCTCCAGCGAGATCGATGGCGGCATCTGCACCAGCACGTAGGCGTCGCCCTCGTCGAGCTCGGGCAGGAATTCCGTACCCAGGTGGGAAGCGGCGTACAGCGCCACGGCCAGGGCCGCCAGGGCCACGATGAATACCTTGCGGCGATTGCGGCCGCTCTCGAGGATGCGGGCGATCCATCCCGAATAGGCATGGTGCATGCGCAGGAAGATGGCCGGTTCCGGCGCCACCACGTCCTTGGGCCGCAGCAGCAGTGCGCACAGCGCGGGTACCAGCGTGAGCGCGAACACCAACGCGCCGACCAGCGCGAAGGTGTAGGTCATCGCCAGCGGGCGGAAGATGCGCCCCTCGATGCTCTCGAGCGAGAACACCGGGATCAGGGCCGCGATCACGATGGCCATCGCGAACAGGGTGGGCTTGGCGACCGACATCGCCGCCTCGATGATCAGCCCGTACATGTCGCGGCGCGAGGTGGGCTTGCGCAGCCTGGCCTTGTGGATGATCGCTTCGGTCAGTACCACCGCCCCGTCAACGATGATCCCGAAGTCGATCGCCCCCATGGAGATCAGGTTGGCCGGCATCCCGAGGAAATGCAGGCCGATGAACGCCACCAGCAGCGACAGCGGGATGACGACGGCCACGATCAGCGATCCGCGCAGGCTGCGCAGGAACAGCCATAGCACGCCGACGATGAGCGTCGCGCCGAAAAGCAGGTTGTGGTAGACCGTCTGCAAGGTGTGGTCGACGAGATGGGACCGGTCGTAGCTCGGTTCGATCCGCATGCCGGCCGGCAGCATGCGCGCGTTGATTTCGTCCACCTTCTTGTGGACCTGCTCGAGCACCTTGCTCGGGTTCTCGTCGCGCTTGAGCAGCACGATGCCCTCGACGATATCGTCTTCGTCGTCCATGCCGACCGAACCCTGCCGCGGCGTATAGGATTGCACCACGCGGGCCACGTCCTTAACGCGCACCGGGGTGTTGCCGTGCACGTCCAGCACGATGGTCTCGATGTCGCGCGGCGTGCGCAGGAGCCCGATGCCGCGGATGATGAGCGACTGCTCGCCTCGCCGCAGCAGCCCGCCGCCCACGTTCTGGTTGGACTTGGACACCGCGTCCACCACCTGGTCCAGCGTCAGGTTGTGCGCCATCAGCTTGGCCGGGTCCACTTCGATGTGGAACTCCTTGACGAATCCGCCCATGCTGACGACGTCGGCCACGCCCTGGATCTGCTTGAGCACGCGGGCCACGGTCCACTCCTGCTCCGAACGCAGTTGCGCCAGCGTATGGCGGTCGCTGTTGAGCCGGTAGTAGAAAATCTTGCCGAGCGGCGTATTGTCGGGCGCCATCTCGGGCGTCACCCCGTCGGGCAGGTCGGCCGACGGCAGCCGCTGGGTCACCTGCACCCGCGCATCGAAGCTCTTGGTGCCGTCGCCGAACACCATGGTGATCATGGACAGCCCGAAATAGCTCTCGGACCGCAGCGACACCAGCCCCGGCGTGCCGTTCAGCGCGCGTTCGAGCGGGAACGTCACCTGGCGCTCGACCTCCTCGGGCGCCAGACCCGGCGCGAGCGAGATGATGCCCACCTGCACGTTGGTGACGTCGGGATAGGCTTCGATGGCCGTATTCAGGAAAGCATAGACACCGTAGACCGCGACGATGAGCGTGGCGGTCAGCGCCACCAGGCGGCGGTGCACCACCAGCGCGATGAGAGAACGCATGGCGGGACCCTTTTAAAGCAGCTGGCTGGCGGCGCCGTCGAGCAGCAGTCCGCCCTTGACGACCACCTTGTCGCCCGGCTCGATGCCGGACAGCACCGGGATGTAGCCGTTGGAAGGCTGGCCCAGTACCACGGTCCGGGCCTCGAACACGGTATCGGACACCTGCACGAACACGATGGAGCGCTGGCCGTCCTTGATCAGCACGGCGTTCACCGGGACCGACAGCCCGTCGGCGCTGCGGATCCGGATGCCGGCGCGGGCCAGCATGCCGGCCCTCAGGTTGGGACTGGACTGGTCGAGCGTGATGAAGACCTGGCCCCGGCGGGTCTGCGCATTGAGCGAGGACCCGACCCGCAGCACCTTGCCGGTGAGCGGGCGATCGAGCGAAGCGACCACCACCTGTACGGGTGCCCCCTGGACGATGGTGCTGAGGTCGCTTTCGAACACGTCGGCATTGATCCACAGCGCGTTCGGATCGCCAACGGTGAACAGCGAGCCCGTGTCGGGCCCCACCGCGGCGCCCGGCATGGTGTTGCGGTTGATGACCACGCCCGCGCGCGGCGCCTTGAGCACAAGGGTGTCGCTGCCGCCGCCGCCCAGGAACCCGGCCGCGCGCGCCGCCACGTCGGCATTGTGGCGGGCCTCCTGCAGCTTGGCCTCGGCCACCACCAGCTCGGCCTCGATGCCTATGCCCTTTTCCATCATCAGCCGCTGCCGCCTGGCTTCCGCCTGGGCCACCTGCAGTTCGACCTGGGCGTTGGCGTAGTCGGCGCGTATGCGGGAGGCCTCCGGGCTGGATAGCGTGGCCAGCGGCGCCCCGGCCTTGACCACGTCCCCCACCTGCGCCTGTACCTGGACGATCCGGCCGGCGGCGGGCGCCACCACTTCGGCGACCTGCTCCTCGCGGAAAGCCACCCGCGCGGGCGCCCAGACCACGTGCTCGGCGCCCTCCGTGCCCATCTCCCGGATTTCCATGTACTTGAGCGAGGCCGGCTTGATCCGTACCTGGCCGGCAGGCAGCGGTGCGGGGTCTTCGGCGGCGGCGGACGAGGTTTGCTGCGGATCCGAGCACGCCGCCAGGGCGAGCAGGGAAATGGCGATGAAGCGGGAAAAACGCGGCGGCATGGGTACCCTTTGGCGATTGCGCCGGACGACCGTCCGCTGCGGCGGTCGCGACGAACCAGTATCCGAATCGGGAGATGTTAGCGACGCGTGCGAAGGCCGATCATGGCCGAAACATTACCGTTTGGTCATGCTTCCGAGACGCGGCAGGGTGATGCGCGCCACCAGCCCGGGCGCGGCGTCGTCCAGGTGCAACGTGGCGTGGTGCAGGCTGGCGATCGCCGTCACGCTGGCCAGCCCCAGCCCGTAGCCCGGCACGCGCCGGTTGAGCCGGAAGAACCGCGTGCCCACCTTGGAACGCTCAATGGCCTGGATGCCGGGCCCATTGTCCTGCACGACGAGGGACACCGTATCGCCGTCCTGGCGCGTGCTGACCGTGACCCGCGCCGGGCTGCCCGCGTACTTGATGGCGTTGTCGACCAGGTTGGCCACCGCGCTGGCGAGGAGATCCTTGTCGCCCGCCGCCATGACTTCGTCGTCCATGTGCACCCGCAATTCCACGCCTTTCTCTTCGGCCACGGGCTCGTAGAGCTCGGCCACGTCGGACACGATTTCGTTGAGGGATACCGGCTGGAAGGCCTGCCGGCGCGCGCCCGATTCCGCCTCGGCGATCTGCAGCAGCTTGTCGAACACCACGGTGAGCTCCTCGATCTCGCGGATCGCGAAGGCGGTCGCCTGCGCCACCTGGGCGGGGTCCGTGCCGGGACGGCTGGCCACTTCCAGCTTGGCGCGTATGCGCGACAGCGGCGTGCGCAGGTTGTGGGCGATGGTGTTGGAAACGTGGCGCACGCCGTCCATCAGGATCTCGATGCGGTCCAGCATCAGGTTGATGTCGTGGCTCAGGCGGGCGAACTCGTCGTCCTTGCCCGACACGGGAATGCGCTGGGTCAGGTCGCCCGCTTCGATCTGGGCCGCCGTGCGCCGTATCGCGCCCACCCGGCTTTCGAGCTGGTCGCGGAACACGACGGCGCCGACGATGGCCAGCAATACCGATATCACCGCCGCCGCCATCAGCGCATTGCCGATCAGCTGCTCGAGGTCTTTCTGGTCCCGCATGTCGCGGCCGACCACGAGGATGGAGCCGTCGGCCAGCTGCTCGGTGCGAAAACGGCTGTACGACGGTCGGCCGTCGCGCAGGACCTGCTTTTCGACGATGCCGAAAGTCGGCTTGAGCAAGTCCCGCGATACGGCAAGATTGCCCGCGATCTTCTTGCCCGACGCGGTAGCCAGCAGATAGACCTCGGTATCCGAATTGACGCCGTCGGTGAGCGTTTCGGTGATGTCGTCGGCGAGGCGCTCCAGGCCATAGGTATCGAAATGGCTCATCAGGCGATGGTTGGCCGACACCAGTTGCCGGTCGATCCGGTTCTGCAGCACGCCGATGGTCTGCACGTACAGCACCGACAGCAGCACCATCATGAACAGCACCACGGAGACGCCATAGCCCAGCGCCAACCGGAAAGCGACCGATTGCCACAAGCGGCGGGCGAAGGCCAGCGGCCCGGTCTGCCGCCCAGGATAGTCGCCGTAGGCCACGCTCAATGCGGCGCCGCCGAAATCATGTAGCCCACCCCGCGCACGGTGTGGATCAACGGCGGGGAAAAACCATTGTCGATCTTGTTGCGCAGGCGGCTGATCTGCACGTCGATGACGTTGGTCTGCGGATCGAAGCGGTAGTCCCAGACGGCTTCCAGCAACATGGTGCGCGTCACCACCTGCTCCTGGTTCAGCAGCAGGTAGACCAGCAGGCGGAACTCGCGTGGCTGCAGCGTGATGGTCTTGCCGTCCCGCTCGACGGTGCGTTTGGTCAAGTCGGCCTTGAGGTTGGCGATCCGCAGCTCGCGCACGTCGTCGCGCGCCCTCGCCCGGCGATACAGCGCGTCCAGCCGCGCCGCCAGCTCGGAAAACGCGAACGGCTTGGTGAGATAGTCGTCGCATCCGCCGCGCAGCCCGCGCACGCGCTCGTCGAGTCCCGCCAGCGCGCTCAGGATCAGCACCGGCGTGGTCTTGCCGATGCCGCGCAAGGTGGTCAGGATGGACAGGCCGTCGACGTCGTTGGGGAGCATGCGATCCAGGACGATGACGTCCCAGGTCTCGGTCATTGCGCGATTGAGCCCTTCGGCGCTGTCGCGGCAGGCGGCCACCTCGTGGCCGGCTTCCTTGAGGCCATTGCAGATATAACGCGACGTATCGATTTCGTCTTCTATGACCAGGCAACGCATGGCGGCAAACGATTCCTGACGGGTTGAGACCTCGGCGCGCGTGGGCCGCGCCGCTTCCTATAGTCTACCCTCGTTGCCGCGGGAGAGGCCCCGGGGCCCGCTCACCCTAAGCCTCGATGACCGCGTCCAGGAACTGGCGCGTGCGCGCCTGGGCCGGATGGGCGAACACCTCCGGGGACGGACCGTCCTCCAGGATGCGGCCTGACTCGAAGAAGAGCGTGCGGTCGGAACTGCGTTCGGCAAACCTCATCTGGTGCGTGACGATGATCATCGTCATGGTCCGGCGCGCCGACAGCTCCCGCATGATCTCCAGCACGCCGCCCACCAGCTCGGGATCCAGGGCGGAGGTCACCTCGTCGAACAGCATCACCTCGGGCCGCATGGCCAAGGCCCGCGCGATGCCGACCCGCTGTTTCTGCCCGCCGGAAAGATTGCCGGGATACTGGTCGAGCTTGTCGCCCAGCCCTACCATGTCCAGGTACTCGCGCGCCCGCTGCTCGGCTTCTTCCTTGCTCAGTCCCAGCACGTGCCGCGGCGCCTCGGCCACGTTGCGCAGCGCGGTCATGTGGGAAAACAGGTTGAAGTGCTGGAACACCATGCCGATCTTGCCGCGCACCTTGCGCACGTGGGAAGGCCGGGCCGGGACTTCCTGGCCGCCCTGCTCCTGCGTCCACATCGACTCGCCATCGATCAGGATGCGGCCGGCATCCGGGCGCTCCAGCGTCATCAACAGGCGCAGCAACGTGGACTTCCCCGATCCCGACGGCCCGATCAGCGCGACGGTCTGCCCGGCCGGGATGTGCAGGTCTATCCCCCGCAGCACCTCCACCTCGCCATAGCGCTTGTGGACATTTTCCAAGGTGACACTGGCACTCATGCTTTCTCCGTGGTTGGGGCGCCCGTCAGCGCGCGGGGCCGGGGCCCGCTTTTTTCACCAGCCAGGCGGCCGCCAGGCTCAGCGCCAGGAAGATCAGGCCCACCAGAGTGAGCGGCTCGGTATAGCGGAAGGTGGCCGAGCCGGCGATCTTGCTGGCCTGGAGCAATTCGACCACGGTAATGGCCGACAACAGCGGCGTATCCTTGAACATGGCGACGAAATAATTGCCCAGCGCCGGCATGACCGGCGGAATCGCCTGTGGCAGGATGATGTCCCTCAGCGTGCGCCAGCGCCCCAGGTTGAGCGCGAGCGCGGCTTCCCACTGCCCACGCGGCACGCTCTCCAGGCCGGCCCGGTATACCTCGGCGCAATACGCCGCGTAGTGCACGCCGAGCCCCAGTACTCCGGTGGCGAGCGGCGAAAACTGCACGCCGGTGACGGGCAGCACATAAAACAGGAAAAACAACTGCATCAATAGCGGCGTGCTGCGCACGAACTCTATGAGCAGCGCCGCGCTCCAGGCCATGGGCAGGAACCGCGCCCGCCGCATCAGGGCCAGCGCCAGCCCCAGCGTCACGGCCAGCAGCATGCCGAGCAGGGTGGCCTGCACGGTGACTGCCAGTCCGTCCATCAGCGTGGGCAGGACCTCGCGCGCGAAAGCCCAGTCGAATACCGGCCGATCGGCGGGCGCCATCATGCGCGCCCCCGGTGGCGGCTGGCCCGCCGCTCCAGCAGGCGCATGCCGCCATTCAACGCCTGGGCCACCACGAAGTACATCACCAGCACGAGACTGAACACCTCCACCGTGCGGAAGGTCTCGCTGCGCAGCAGCTGCGCGCTGAAAGTCAGGTCGGTAATGGTAATCAGCGACACCAGCGCGGTGTTCTTCAGCAGCTCGATCAGCAGGTTGCCGGCCGGCGGCAGCATGAGACCGACGGCCTGCGGGAGCAGGACGCGCCACAGCGTGGCGCGCGGCGTCATGTTGAGGGCGATGGCGGCCTCGGCCTGCCCCCGCGGCACGCCGGCGATCGCGCCGCGCACGATCTCCGCCCCATAGGCGCCGGTGTGCAGGCCCAGGACGAGGATGCCGGCCCAGAGTGCCGGCAGCCGCAGGCCGAGCAGCGGCAGCACGTAGTACACCCAGAAAAGCTGCACCAGCGCCGACGTTCCCCGGAACACTTCCACGTAGCAGGCGGCCGGCCAGGACAGATAGGGCCGGCGCGACAGCCGGCCGAGTCCCGCCAGCAGCGCGGCCGGCACCGCCAGCACCGCGGCGCCGGCCGTGATCTGCAAGGTCAACCACAAGCCGCGCAGCAGAGGCGGCAGCAGATCCGCCATCTCGGTCATGACGGCTCGGGCACGGCGGCGGCCTCCTGGCCGCACAGCCGGGCGGCCGTCACAGCGCCCGGCAGCTCGCGTTCGGTAAACCCGAAAGGCTGGACCAGGCGCAGGTGTTCCGGTGTGCCGATGAAATGCGCCAGCTCGCGATCGAACGCCTCGCGCAAGGCCACGTCGCCCTGGCGGAAGCCGAAAGCGCCGTAGCCCCTCACCGGGACGCCGTTCTCCGTGGGCTGGACAAACTTCGCGACCTTGTCGATCTGCCAGTCCGGCACCTTGGTCAACACATAGTTGAGAGTCAGGGCCGTGGCCGCATAGACGTCGGCCCGGCCGGCCACCACGCCCTCCACCGCGCTCACGACGTCGGGAAACACCACCACCTGCGACGGCGGCACCCCGGCGCGCGCGGCATAGTCGTTCTGCACCGCGCCCACGACCACGCCGACCCGCGCCGACGGATCGGCCGCCACGTCCGCGTAGCCGTGCAACTGGCGCGCGTTGTCGGTGCGCTGCAGGAAGCCGTCGCCGACGCCATAGGTGGGATTGGAAAAGGCGATCTGCCTGCACCGGTCGGGCAGGACGTACATACCGGCGGCGATGATGTCGAAGCGGCCCGCCTGCAGGCCCGGGATCAGCGCGCCGAATTCGGTCAGCACGCCCTCGACCTCAGGTATGCCGAGGCGCCCGAGCACCACGCGTGCGATTTCAGGGGCCTCGCCGGTCAGCCGGCCGGCACGGCTGTCCATGAAAGCGAATGGCGCCTCGTTGGCGTAGCCGATACGTATCTTGCCGGCCTGGATGGCGCGCTGCAGGCCGTCTGCCGGAGCGGCCGCATCCGGGGCGGCGCCGGCGGCCCCGGCACGCGGAGCAACCGCGGCCAACCAGACTGCCGTCCACGTCGCGAGAAAAAAACGAGTCATGAGCTACCCAGGAAATATCTGGGCAAATCATATCTCTTAACAATATTTCAGTTCAAATCAATTGAAGGCGAATGATCGATAGGCGAGCCGTGCCCGCCCTAATCCCGCCCCTCGGGCGCGCCGAGGGGAAAGAGATGCCGATAGGGGCGCGCCTCGTCCAGCGCCCGCGCGTAGCTGGGTCGCGCGAGCAGGCGGTCGCGATACGCCCAGACGTGGTCGAAGCTGTCGGGAATCGCATAAGACCAGTGGGCATAGAGCAGCGCCGGGGCGGCCGCGCAGTCGGCCAGGCTGAAGGCCTCGCCGGCCGCCCACTCCCGCTCCGCCATGTGGCGGTCGAGCACCGCGTACGCGGTGTCGAAGGCGGCCTTCCACTTCGCGCAATCCTCGCCGTCGTCGGCTTCGCGTCCGATCGCCGCATAGACGATGCGCTGCTGCGGATAGCTGATGTAATGGTCGAAGAATCGATCCCACATGCGGGCTTCGACCGCCGCATGCGGATCGTCGGGGATCAGGCGAGGGGTATCGGGATGAAGGACGTCGAGGTACTCGATGATGCTGGTTGCCTCGAATACCGTCCGGTCACCATCGACGAGCAAGGGGAATTTCCCGATGGGCCAGCGGGCGGCGAATTCGCTCGCCACCGGCTCGCTGCCGTCCAGGATTCTGGCTTGGAAAGGCACGCCCTTTTCGTAGAAGGCCGTCTTGACCTTCTGCGAATAGGACGAAAACGGGTGCAGGTACAAGGACAAGGCCATTTCCGTCTCCTTGTTTCGCCGCACGCCGGCGCCACGCCAACCGATAGCGGCGTCATGGACACGTTGTCGCACAACTGGCTACCGGTGGCAAGCATGCCATCGGCGCAACACGGGACGCGGTGGCAGCCCCGTCGACAGGAGCCGGCCAGGAGTGCGGCGCGGCCCATGGTCGGAGCGGTCGAGGCGGCCTCAGGCCGCGCGGCGGCGCGAGTCGAAGCGGCGTACGGGCGCATCGCGGCGTTCGCCTTCGGCGCGGCCCGTCCTGGGTCGTTCGTTCCAGGCCTGGGTCGGCCGTTCGCGGCGCTCGGCGTCGCCTTGGGCGGCACGAGGGCGATCGCCCCAGGGCCGTTCGGCGTAGGGACGGTCCGTACGCGCGCGGTCGCTCCTGTCGCCGGCGCCGTAGGCGCGCTCGCGCGGAGCGCGGTCCTGGTAGGACCGCTCGCCCTGGGTGCGGTCGCCATACTGGCGCTCGCCGCGCGGACGATCGCCAAAGACGGGTCGGCTGTCAGGATCGCGCTCGAAACGGCCGCGGCCTTCGGGGCGGTTGCCGCTGTCGCGGCTCTGGTAGCCGCCGCGGCCGCCCGGGCGCCAACCCGGCTTGCTCCCCGGCCCGCCGCGCCGCGGCCGGTCCGCGCCGGGACGCGGGGCGCGCTGCGGTTCGAGCCCAGGCACGACCTGCACCGGGATGCTCTGGTCGGTATAGCGCTCGATGTTGCGGATCTTGTGGCGCTCGCCATGCACCGCCAGCGTGAAGGCCAGCCCGTCCCGGCCCGCGCGGCCGGTTCGGCCGATGCGGTGGACATAGTCCTCGGCCTGCATCGGCAGGTCGAAATTGACCACGTGGCTGATGCCCTGCACGTCGATGCCGCGTGCGGCGACGTCGGTGGCAACCAGGATCTGCACCTGGCCGCGCTGCATCTGCCCCAGCGTACGGGTGCGCTGGCGCTGGTTCATGTCGCCATGCAGCGCCGCGGCGGCAAAGCCCTGGTCGGCAAGCGTATCCGCCAGGTCATCGGCGGCACGCTTGGTCGAGGTGAAGACAATGGCTTGCTGGATGTTGACGTCGCGCAGCAGATGGTCCAGGAGGCGCATCTTGTGGCCCATGTCGTCCGCATACAGCAGCGACTGGGTGATGTTGACGTGCTTTTCCTTCTGCGAGGCGATTTCGATGCGCTGCGGATCGCGCATCATCTTGGCCGCCATGCGCGCCACGGAACCGTCGAGGGTAGCCGAGAACAGCAGCGTCTGCCGGCTCTGCGGCGTGCGTGCGACGATGGCCTCGATGTCGTCGATGAATCCCATGTCCAGCATGCGGTCCGCTTCGTCCAGCACCAGTACCTCGACCTCGGACAAATCGACCTTGCGCGACTGGACATGATCCAGCAGGCGGCCAGGCGTGGCGACCAGCACATCGACCCGGCGCGACAAGGCCTTCAACTGCGCGCCATAGGGCATGCCGCCCACCACCGTGGCGGTGCGCAGCCAGTTCAGCGCCTTGCCGTACGTGCGGGTGGCATCGGTCACCTGCTGGGCCAGTTCGCGGGTGGGCGTGAGCACCAGCACCCGCACGCCGGGCGTGCGCAGCGGCGAAGCCTGGACCTGCTTGTGCAGCGCGGGCAGCATGAATGCCGCCGTCTTGCCGCTGCCGGTCTGCGACGACACCATGAGGTCGTGGCCCTCCAGGGCCAGGGGAATCGCGCGGGCCTGCACCGGCGTGGGTTCGGAGAACCCGGCATCGGTCAGCGCGCTCACGAGGGCGGGGGCAAGACCGAGATCAGAAAAAGACATACCTATTCCTTACGTTGCGTAATGCGCAACGCAAGCGTTCCAGTCGAACGCGCCGGGTGCGCAGGGGCACACGGGACCATGACCCATTCTGGGTCGGTTTCATCAAGCAAGCCTGGAAAGCTGGCGCTACGCTGCGGAGACGGATGTGCCGCTCCGGACGGATCATCGGCGCCGACCGATATCACCGTGCGCGCAAGCGAAGGGAAAAACGAGGTCAGAGACGATGCAGTTTTCGGTCAACCACTGGCTACCGATCGTCTGCATGGAGGCCACGCCGGTGTCCGAGAGGACGGTGACGTGATTTGTGCAGTACAGCAATGATACCTGAGAAATAGAGGCAGGGATAGCCCCAATACGCACCGAAAGCCCTAATCACCTGTGGGGCGAACAAATCCCGCCCCGCTGTGGCAACAATGAAACACTAAGCCGGCTAAACCGCAGTGAACTTACGCATCTGAGAATGCGCCAAACCGCCGAAACCGACACCAGACAACGAGCCCAGCCAGGCACAGTGGATCCGGCTCCGCCGGTCCACCAGTGCCGCCCCCCCGGAGGCGCGCGTCAGCGCGTACGGGAGGGACCCGTCAATCCGCCAGTTCAACCTCCGGCTGCGGCGCCGCCTTCGGAGGCGAGTCGTCGAAGCTGAGCTTGATTTCGTCGCCCACGACGTCGACCGTCACCCGGCCGCCGTTGACCAGCTTGCCGAACAGCAGTTCGTCGGCCAGCGCCCGGCGGATGGTGTCCTGGATCAGGCGCTGCATCGGACGCGCGCCCATCAGCGGATCGAAGCCCTTCTTGCCGAGGTAGGCCCGCAAGGCATCGGTGAAGATGACCTCGACGCGCTTCTCGTGCAGTTGCTCTTCGAGCTGCATCAGGAACTTGTCGACCACGCGCAGGATGATCTCCTCGTTCAGCGACTTGAACGAAATGATGGAATCCAGGCGGTTGCGGAACTCGGGCGTGAACATCCGCTTGATTTCCGCCATTTCGTCGCCCTGCTCGCGCGCGCCGGCAAAGCCGATCACGTTCTTCTGCAGGGTCTCGGCGCCGGCGTTGGTCGTCATGATGATGATGACGTTGCGGAAATCCGCCTTCCGGCCGTTGTTGTCGGTCAGCGTTCCGTGGTCCATGACCTGCAGAAGGATGTTGAAGACCTCGGGGTGGGCCTTCTCGATCTCGTCCAGCAGCAGCACGCAATGCGGCTTCTTGGTGATGGCCTCGGTAAGCAGGCCGCCCTGGTCGAAGCCGACGTACCCGGGAGGCGCGCCGATCAGGCGGGACACGGCGTGGCGCTCCATGTACTCGGACATGTCGAAGCGCAGCAGCTCGATCCCGAGAATGAACGCCAACTGCTTGGCGACCTCGGTCTTGCCGACGCCGGTGGGGCCCGAGAACAGGAAGGCGCCGATGGGCTTGTCGGGCTTGCCCAGGCCCGAGCGCGCCATCTTGATGGACGCGGACAGCGCGTCAATGGCGGCGTCCTGGCCGAACACCACGGCCTTCAGGTCGCGCTCGAGCGTGGCCAGCTTGCTGCGGTCGTCGCTGGAGACGGCCTGCGGCGGGATCCGGGCGATCTTGGAGACGATGTCCTCGATCTCGGCCTTGCCGATGACCTTCTTCTGCCGCGACTTGGGCAGGATGCGCTGCGCCGCGCCGGCCTCGTCGATGACGTCGATGGCCTTGTCGGGCAGGTGCCGGTCGTTGATGAACTTGGCCGACAGTTCGGCCGCCGCCGACAGCGCCGCGGACGAGTACTTGACGCTGTGGTGGTCTTCGAAGCGCTGCTTGAGCCCGCGCAGGATCTGCACGGTCTGCTCGACGCTGGGCTCGTTGACGTCGATCTTCTGGAAGCGCCGCGACAACGCGTGGTCCTTCTCGAAGATGCCGCGGTACTCGGTATACGTGGTCGCGCCTATGCACTTCAGCTGGCCCGAGGACAGGGCCGGCTTGAGCAGGTTGGAGGCGTCCAGCGTCCCGCCCGACGCCGCGCCGGCGCCGATGAGCGTGTGGATCTCGTCGATGAACAGCACCGCCTTGGGGCTTTCCTTCAATTGCTTGAGGACGGCCTTCAGGCGCTGCTCGAAATCGCCCCGGTACTTGGTGCCGGCCAGCAGCGCTCCCATGTCGAGCGAATAGACGCAGGCGTCGGCGAGCACGTCGGGCACCGCGCCCTCGGTGATGCGCCAGGCAAGGCCCTCGGCGATGGCGGTCTTGCCCACGCCGGCCTCGCCCACGAGCAGCGGATTGTTCTTGCGGCGGCGGCACAGCACCTGGATGACCCGCTCGACCTCGCTGTCGCGACCGATGAGGGGATCGATCTTGCCCGCCTTGGCGGCCAGGTTCAGGTTCTGGGTGTACTGGTCCAGCGGCGACTGCTTGGCCTCCCCTTCGGCCTCGGCCTCCGGCTCCTTGGGAGTGCTGGAGGATTCGAGCTGGGGTTGCTTGGTGATGCCGTGGGACATGAAATTGACCACGTCCAGCCGCGTGATTCCCTGCTGGTGCAGGTAGTAGACGGCGTGGGAGTCTTTTTCGCCGAAGATGGCGACCAGCACGTTGGAGCCGGCCACCTCCTTCTTGCCGTTGCCGGTCGACTGCACGTGCATGATCGCGCGCTGGATGACGCGCTGAAAACCCAGCGTCGGCTGGGTATCGGCCTCTTCCGTGCCGGGAATGACGGGCGTGTTGTCGTTGACGAAATTGCGCAGGTTGCGGCGCAGGTCGTCCAGATTGGCGGCGCAGGCGCGCAGCACCTCGGCCGCCGACGGATTGTCGAGCAGCGAGAGCAGCAAATGCTCTACCGTGATGAATTCGTGCCGGGCCTGGCGGGCCTCGACGAAAGCCATGTGAAGGCTAACTTCCAATTCTTGAGAAATCACGCTTCCTCCATGATGCACTGAAGCGGATGCTGGTTCTGCCGAGCGAAACGGCTTACCTGGTCGATTTTGGTCCTGGCGATGTCGCGCGGATAGACCCCGCACACCCCCCGGCCCTCGTGATGCACCTTGAGCATGATTTGGGTGGCCTGCTCTCGCCCCTTGCTGAAAAACTTCTCCAATACCAGCACAACGAACTCCATCGGCGTGTAATCGTCGTTCAACAACACCACCGTGTACATTGGAGGTGGTTTGGTCTTCGACGGTTCCCGCTCAAGCAGCGTTGTCTGATCCGGTTGAGAATCGAACCCGGTGCCCATGCGCCTATTCTATCCACTTGAAAGTGCCCCGCAAGCCATCAGCATACTCCTATATGCCCGGGCCATCCCGAGCTTGACGCAGCGGTGCATCTTTCCCATTATTTGAAGCCCGGGGCTTGATTTATCAAGCCCCGGAATCGTAATACTAGCGCCTGCGACGCGCGCAATCGTCTGCCAACGGCACCCGGGGGAGCGCGCCTCGCATATGTTGTAACCGACTACAAGAAGGCATTACGTCATGTCCAGCGATATCAGCCAAGGCAAGAGGGGTACCGGCACCGTCAAATGGTTCAACGACGCCAAGGGCTTCGGATTCATCACGCCCGACGACGGCGGCGACGACCTGTTCGCCCATTTCTCCTCCATCCAGATGAACGGCTTCAAGACCCTGAAAGAAGGCCAGAAGGTCACCTTCGAGGCCGCCCAGGGCCCCAAGGGCAAGCAGGCGCTCAACATCAGCGAAGCGGTCTGACCCTTCCACCGAAGCGGTCTTCCCGCTTGCGCGAGGCGGCCCGGTCCGCTTCGCGCCCCGCCCATGGCGCGTTTAACCTTGCCGTGGGCCGGGTCATGCTACGCTCGGCGTGGTTGCCGCGGAAACATCACCCCGCGGTGGCTGGTTATATCCTCTTTCCGACCTAGCCTCCGACGTCATGACTCGCTTCTTCTCCAGACTGCCGCGTCTCGCCACTTGCGCGGGCGCCGGCATCGCCGCCTGGTGCCTGGCCGGCGCGGTTTCGGCCCAGGCCTCCCTGCCCATGCAAACGCTGCGCGCCGGCATGCACCTCATCCACGCCGAGGTCGCCAGCACGCCCCAGACCCGGGAAAAGGGCCTGATGTTCCGGGAGCAGTTGGGGGCCAACCAGGGAATGCTCTTCATCTTCGAGGTCCCCGGCACCCAATGCATGTGGATGCGCAACACGCTGGTCCCCCTGTCGGTCGCCTTCATCGCCGATGACGGCACGATCGCGAATATCGAAGACATGGCGCCAAAAACCGAAGACAGCCACTGCGCCGTCCGGCCGGTGCGCTACGCGCTGGAAATGGAACGCGGCTGGTTCGCCAAGCGCGGCCTGAAGGCCGGCTCGCGGATCGACGGCATACCGGGGGCGCGCTGACGCACGCCGCTGAGGGCCGCTCGCGCGGCGCGGCGATCCCCAGTCTTTCGCGGTGCGTAAAACTCTTTTCCGATTTTTCCGTTTTATTCCCCCACTGCCGCGTCTACATTACGCACCGGAAAGCGGCTGCGCCGCGCCGCGCTGCCCGCTCCCGGCAGCCGGCGGCGCGAGCCCCACCGAGGAGACCACGCCTTGCGCAACTTGAACGAAGACACGATCACCCAGGCCGTGCTCGCCCGGCACGCCCAGGCTCCGGACGCCCGCCTGAAGGAAATCATGACCAGCCTCGTGCAGCACCTGCACGAATTCGCCCGGGAGGTGAAGCTGACCGAAGCCGAATGGGCGGCGGGCATCGAATTCCTCACGGCCACCGGCCACATCACCGACGACAAGCGCCAGGAATTCATCCTTCTATCCGATACGCTGGGGTTGTCCACTCTCGTGACGGCGATGAACCACCGCAAGCCGCCCGCCTGCACCGAAGCGACGGTTTTCGGCCCCTTTTTCGTCGAGGGCGCGCCCGACTACGCGCTGGGCGACGACATCGCCAACGGCGCGAAAGGCGATCCCTGTTTCGTGCGCGGCACGGTCCGGGGCGTGGACGGCACCCCGATCGGCGGCGCCGTCATGGAAGTCTGGCAAGCCGATGCCGAGGGCTACTATGACGTGCAGTACGCCGGGGAGCCCGAGCATCGCGGACGGGGACGGATCCGCTCCGCGCCCGACGGCAGCTTCCACTTCCGCTCCATCCTGGCCGAGGCCTATCCGATTCCCCACGACGGGCCGGTCGGGCGCATGCTGTCCGCCCTCGGCCGCCATCCCTGGCGTCCGGCCCACCTCCATTTCATGATAAGCGCCGAGGGGTACGAGACCCTGGTGACCCATGTCTTCCGCGACGGCGACCGGTACCTGGATTCGGACGCCGTCTTCGGCGTGCGCTCGTCGCTGATCGCGCAATGGGTCCGGCATGAGCCCGGCCCCACGCCCGACGGGGGCAGGAGCGACCAGCCCTTCTACACCCTGGATTTCGATTTCGTGCTGAACCCGGCCGCCTAGGCCCGTTCCGCATGCCAGCATCACCGACGGGAGGAATTCCATGTACGACCAAGAAAAACTGGCCATCCGCGAACTGGTGGAAAACTGGGCGCTGTGGCGCGACGCCGGAGACTGGGAGCGCTTTGCCACCGTCTGGCACGAGGACGGCCGCATGAACGCCACCTGGTGCCAGGCCTCGGCCGCCGAATTCATCCGGCAGAGCCGCGCGGGCATGGAGCGCGGCGTCAACATCCTTCATTTCCTGGGCGGCAGCACCATCGACCGCGAGGGAGACCGCGCCGTGGCTCAGACCAAGATGACCATTTCCCAGCGGGCGACGGTGGACGGCGTGCTGTGCGACGTGGTGTGCACCGGCCGTTTCTATGATTTCCTGGAAAAGCGCGGCGGCCGCTGGGGCATGGTGGAGCGCCAGCCGATCTACGAGAAGGATCGCCTGGACCCCGTGGACCCGGCCGCCCGCCTGGAGCTGGACCCAGCGGTGCTGGGCCGCTTTCCGGAGGGCTACCGGCACCTGGCCTACCTGCAGGTCAAGATCGGCATGGACGTCAAGACCACCATGCCGGGCCTGCACGGCAGCGAGGTGCAGGCGCTCTACGCGCGCGGCAAAGCGTGGCTGGCGGGGTCCGCCCGCCCCTGAAGCGCAGCGGCGGACGATGCATAACACATAAGAAGCACCACCGAGGAGACAACCATGTTCCATACCGCCCCGAAACGGCGGGGCGCACTGCTGTGCGCGCTCGCCCTGTCCGCCGCCCTTCCCGCTTCCGCCCAGGAATGGCCCAGCCGGCCGATACGCATGATGGTGGGCTTCGCGCCCGGCGGCGGCACCGACATCATCGCGCGCATGGTGGCCCAGCCGCTGGCAGCCATCCTGGGCCAGCCCATCGTCGTCGAGAACAAGCCGGGCGCCGGCGGCACGCTGGCAGCGAATGCGGTGGCCCGTGCGGCGCCGGACGGGCACACGATCTTCGTGATGAACAACGGCCATGCCGTCTCGGCCGTCGTCTACCAGAAGCTGCCCTTCGATTCGGTCAAGGACTTCGCGCCGGTATCCTCGCTATGCGCCCAGCCCCTGGTGGTGGCGGCAGGCAAGCAGTTTCCTGCGGACGGCATCGCAGGCCTGATCGCGCGCGCCAAGGCGCAGCCGGGCAAGCTCAACTACGCCAGCGTCGGCATCGGCAGCACCCAGCACTTCGCCGGCGAACTGCTGCGGCAAGTCAGCGGCATCGACATCGTGCACGTGCCCTACAAGGGCACGCCCAACGCGGTGGCGGCGGTCCTGAGCGGCGAGGTGGACTTGCTGGTGGACGTGGCCTCGCCCCTGCTGGGCCACATACGGGCCGGCGAACTCAAGCCGCTGGCGGTCACCTCGCCCCAGCGGTACGCGGGCCTGCCGCAGACGCCCACGGCGCTGGAGTCGGGCGTGGCCGGCTACGACGTCACGACCTGGTACGGATTGGCCTTCCCGGCCGGCACGCCCGCGACCATCGTCGAGAGGATGAACCAGGCGGTGCGCCAGGCGCTCGCCGATGATGCCTTGCGCAAGCAGGCCCTGGCCGCGGCATGCCTGCCCGAGGCCTCCACGCCGGAGGCGTTCGGCCGCCACGTCGGCGCCGAAATCGAGCGCTGGCGCGGCGTCATGCAGAAAGCGGGCATTGCCCAGCAATAGCGGGACCTGTCAGAGCAGCGTGGCGACCTGCTCGAACGACAGGCGCGTCTGGCGATCGAACAGCTTGGACGTATCGCCGTAGCCCAGCGAGCAGATGAAATTGGCCGTCAGCCGGCCGTCGGGGAAGAATTCGGCATTGACCTTGGCGATGTCGAACCCGCTCATGGGGCCGCAGTCCAGGCCGATCGCACGGGCCGCAATGATGAAATAGGCGCCCTGGAGCGTGCCGTTGCGCGTGGCGGTCGCGGCGGCCAGCGCGGGATTGCCCTCGAACATTTCCTTGGCGCCTTCGCGGAACCAGATCTGCGGCATGTATTCGTAGAAGCGCGTGTCGGTCGCGATGATGGCCGTCACCGGCGCCGCCTTCACCTTGTCGACGTTGCCCGGGCTCAGGGCCGGCACCAGCCTGGCCTTGGCCTCGGGCGTACGCAGGAACACCACGCGCATGGGCTGGCAGTTCATGGAGGTCGGGCCCATTTTCGCAATGTCGTAGACTTGCCTGAGCTGCTCGTCCGAAACGGGCTTGTCCAGCCAGCCGTTCTGGGTGCGGGCGGTCATGAACAGTTGGTCGAGGGCTTCTTGCGAAAGGATGGCCATGAAGAGCTCCAGCGCGGGTGGCGGTAGTCGTGAGGCTGGCAATTATAAGATGCGCCTTGCGCCGCGAAGGGCCGCAAATCGTCCCGCAGCGGAAATCACTTTTGCAGTTCTGGTAATAATCGAGAGGGGTATATGGACCGCTGGCGCGAGCTGGAATTGTTCGTCCACATCGCCGAACTGGGAAGCCTGACCCGTGCGGCCGAAGCCGCCGGACTGTCGACCGCGGCGGCGAGCCGGCATCTCGCCACGCTGGAACAGCGCTTGTCGGCGCGGCTGGTCGAGCGCAATACCCGCCGCCTGTACCTGACCGAGGTCGGCCAGGAGTTCTACCGGCGCTGCAAGAACATCCTGGGCGAAATGCAGGAAGCCGAGTCGGCGGTCAACGCCACGGTGCTCAACCCGGTGGGCGACCTGCACATCACCTCGTCGCTCTCGTTCGCCATGCGCCACATCGCGCCGCTCCTGCCCGAATACAACCGCCGCTATCCCAACGTCAACGTCCACGTCACCACCGCCAACCGGTACTACGATCTCATCGACAACGGCATCGACCTGGCGGTGCGTACGCGCGAGTACGAATCGGATTCCAACCTCACCATCCGCCGCCTGGCCGAGACGCGGCGCATCCTGGCGGCCTCGCCCGGCTACCTGCACCGCCACGGGACGCCCCGCGGCATCGACGACCTGGCGCGGCACAAGCTGCTCCTCTACACCTATTCCAACCGCTACGACGAATTGCGCTTTTCGCGCGGGGGCGAGGTCCAGGTGCTGCCGGTAAAGGGCGTGCTCGAAGCCAACGACGGCCAGGTGCTGTGCGCGGCCGCGCGCGAGGGGCTGGGGATCCTGGTCCAGCCCAAGTACATTATCTACGACGACATCGTCGCCGGCCGGCTGGTGCCGGTCCTGGACGACTGGGACCTGCCCCGGCTCACCATCAATCTGGTCTATCCGCACCGGCAATACCTGCCCGCCAAGACGCGCACGTTCATCGACTTCATGGTGGAACACTTCCGCAAAATGGACTTCGAGCGCAAGTGGGCGCAATAGGCGGTTGCGACTGCTTGCGAAACGGCACCGCCACGCGGCGGCGCCGCGAAGTACCATAACGGCGGGCAGCCGCCCCGCGGCCTCCACCACCTTCGCGCCCGCGACACGGGCGATCCGCCACGGAAAGCACCATGGAAGATTGGCAACCGGCGTCGCCGCGCAACCCCTCGGCGCTGCGGCGCGAGTTCTCGCGCATGGCCCGCGTGCCGGCACGGCGCCAGGCGCTCGCCCGTCTGCTGGGAGCCGGGGCGGCCGCGCTGGGACTACCGGGCCTGGCCCGCGCGGTCCAGGGCGCGGACGCCTGCGTTGCGCTTCCCGAGGAAACGGCCGGCCCCTATCCGGCGAACGGCGCGGGACCGGCCGATGCGCCCAATGTCCTGTCGCTGCCGGGCATCGTGCGCAACGACCTGCGCGCCAGCGTCGGCGGGCCGACCGGCGTGGCTGGCGGCGCGCCCTTGCGCCTCACGCTCAGGCTGGCCGATGCCCGCAACGACTGCATCGCGCTGCCGGGCCGCGCGGTCTACTTGTGGCACTGCACCCAGGACGGCGGCTATTCGCTCTATACCCCCGGCCTGCGCGAGGAGAATTTTCTGCGCGGCGTTCAGGTGGCGGACGCCAATGGCGAAGTCACCTTCCAGACGATCTTCCCCGGCTGCTATCCAGGGCGCTATCCGCATCTGCACATCGAGGTCTATCAAGACCTGGAGCGGCTCGGCCACAAGCTGCTGACTTCGCAACTGGCCCTGCCCAGTGACGCCTGCGGCGCCGTCTACGGCGAGGTGCGCGGCTACGAAGCCAGCCTGAAGGCGTATGCCCGGACATCGCTGGAACGGGACGGCATCTTTGCCGACAGTTCTCCGGCCGAGCGGGCGGCGCAGACGCTACGCCTGCAGGGCGATCCCGAAAAGGGCTACGCGGGACACGCGGTCATCGGCCTGCTCGACTACTAGGCGGTGTACGCGCCGGGCTCGCCGCCCGGGCATATTCCTTGCTGGACCATGGCGGACAACTACCTGCGCGGCGGTCGTGCGACCCGGGGAGTCCGCATGCTATGGCTCAAGGCACTGCACTTCGTTTCCTTGCTGGTCTGGTGCGGCTCGCTGCTCTATCTGCCGGGCCTGTTCCTGATGCACGCCCATGCCGCCACGCGCAGCCAATATCACCGCGTGCGGGTCATGACCCGCTTCACCTTCGCCGTGGTGGCCTCGCCCGCCGCCATCCTGGCCGTGGTATCGGGCACCGCGCTGGTATTCGTGCGCATGGCGCAGGGCGAATGGCTGATGTGGAAATTATTGCTTGTAACGCTGATGGTGTTCTTCCATCTGTATTGCGGCAGCCAGGTTGCCCGGCTCGGCGCCCGCCTCGCGATCGCCTCGCCTTCGCGTCTGGCCCTGCAGCTCGCCGTACCCGCATGTCTGATGACGGCAGTGTTGTGGCTGGCGCTGGCCAAGCCCGCGCTCTGGTTCCCGGCGGAGTGAATCAATCTTCCGCGTCGCCGCCGACGCCCACTTGATGTTCGAACACCAGCTTGCCTCCCAGCCATCCCGCCACTGCCACCAACAAGGCGCCCAGCAAAGAGAGGAACATGCCGAAAGGAACCACCGCCTCTTCCGCCCCCTGCAGCCGCTGCAGCCAATTGACGGCCTGCACAGCCAGCAACAGCACGGCGACCACGAAGTGGTTCCAGCTGGCCGCGCGCCGCCGGATGCCCCCGACCGCGAGCAGCTCGATGGTGCCGGCGATCGCCGCCAGCATCCCCATTGCCAGGCCGGCCCCGACCAGCCACAGCGCCGCGCGCGCCCAGAAAGCGTCGTCCAGCAGCACGAAGGCGCCGTCGCAGGCGAGCGCGCCCAGGAAGAAGGCGATGGGAAAGGTAACCAGCATCGGATGGACGGGATGGCGGGCGACGGCTACGCGGGTAGGCGTATCCAGGGGCAGCGGCAGGCCGAATTTTTCCATGGTGTCCATCCTTGCCGCGGCATGCGCGGCAGCCAGGCGCGCCGGAGCGCGCACCGCGGCGCGCGCGGGCGCCGCACGAGCCGGCATGGCGCAAGTTTCGTACCGCGCGGGACTTCTGGCGAGCCTGCCGGCCGCATCGGCCGGCGCCGCGTCGCCTTTCTCGACGCTGGACCCGGCCGGCCCGGTGGCGCGGATCATCGCGCGGCTGTGGTGGATCATGGCCGGGGCCAGCGTGGCCATCACGCTGGGAATGATCGCGCTCGCGCTGTACTGCGCCGTGCATCCGTCCCGCCCCGCCGCGCTCGATGCGCGCAAATGGCTCCTGGGCGGCGGGATCCTCTTTCCCTCGGTGGTTCTGCTGGCGCTCCTGGGCGGCGGTGCCTATGCAGGCTGGGTCATGGCCGCCCGCCTGGCGCCGCCTCCCTTCGTGGTGCAGGTGCAGGCGCGTCAGTGGTACTGGGAGGCGCGCTATCCGGAAACCGACCGGCCGCAGGCGCGCTCGGTGAACGTCGTCCACATCCCGGCCGCGATGCCGGTGGAATTCCGGGTGTCGACGCCGGACGTCATTCATAGCTTCTGGGTGCCGCGCCTTGGCGGCAAGGTCGATGCGGTACCGGGCCGCATCAACGTCATCCGGCTGCAAGCCGACAGGCCGGGGATTTATCGCGGGCTGTGCGCCGAATTCTGCGGCGCGGGCCATGCGCAGATGATGCTCGACGTCCATGCCCACGACGCCGCGCGGCTGCCGGACGTGCTGGCGGCCTTGCCCGAAGACGGCGCGCAAGCGCAACCGCGCCAGAGGAGTGGACGATGACCGGGGCGCCGTCGGCCATCGCCCGTCACCGGGCATTCGAGGAAATCTGGCGCAGCCCGCCCGGCTGGGGACGGCTGGCCGCGGTCAACCACACGACCATCGGCCTGCGGTTCATCCTGACCGCCCTCGCCTTCTTCCTGGTGGGCGGCGTGCTGGCGATGATGATGCGCGCGCAACTGACCGCGGGGGGCAGCGGGTTTCTCGACAGCGAGACCTACAACCAGATCTTCACCATGCACGGCACGGTGATGATGTTCCTCTTTGCCATCCCGATGCTCGAAGGCTTCGCCATCTACCTCCTGCCCAAGATGCTGGGCACCCGCGACCTGGCCTACCCCCGGCTCGGCGCCTTCGCCTACTGGTGCTACCTGTTCGGCGGCCTCATCCTGCTCGGCGGACTGGCCGCCGGCGTGGCGCCGCGCAGCGGCTGGTTCATGTACACCCCGCTGTCGGGCAGCACCTACAGCCCGGGCATCAATGCCGACGTCTGGCTGATCGGCGTCACCTTCTCCGAGATCTCCGCCCTCTGCGGCGGCGTGGAGCTGGCGGCCTCGATACTGAGGCTGCGGGCCGCCGGCATGCGCCTGTCGCGCATGCCGCTGTTCGCGTGGTACATGCTGGTGACCTCGGCAATGATACTGGTCGGTTTCCCGCCGCTGATCCTGGGCAGCATCCTGCTGGAAGTGGAACGCGCATTCGGCTGGCCTTTCTTCGACGTGGCGCGCGGCGGCGATCCGCTGTTGTGGCAACACCTTTTCTGGATGTTCGGCCATCCCGAGGTCTACATTATCTTCCTGCCCGCGGCCGGCCTCGTCTCGGCCATGCTTCCCGCCTTCGCGCGCCGCCCGGTGGTGGGCTATCCCTGGATCGTGGCCAGCGTGGTCGGCATGGGCATCGTCAGCTTCGCCCTGTGGGGGCACCACATGTCCACGGCCGGCATTTCGGGCCACGCGGCCATGTTCTTCTCTGTGGCCAGCATGCTGGTGGCCGTGCCCACCGCGGTGCAGTTCTTCTCCTGGCTCGCCACCCTCTACGCCGGACGGCCGGTACTGCGCCTGCCCATGCTGTACCTGGCGGGCTTTCTCGCCATCTTCGTGCTGGGAGGGATGACCGGCGTCATGCTGGCGCTCCTGCCTTTCAACTGGCAGGCGCACGATACCCACTTCGTCGTCGCGCACCTGCATTACGTGCTCATAGGCGGCATGGTCTTCCCGCTGCTCGCGGCCGCCTATTACTGGATGCCCCACGTGAGCGGGCGCATGCCTTCGGCGCTGCTGGGCCGCTGGGCGTTCTGGCTGATTTTCGCCGGCTTCAACCTCACCTTCCTGCCCATGCACCTCACGGGCATGCTGGGCATGCCGCGCCGGGTCCATGCCTATCCGGCGGACAGCGGCTGGGAGTGGCTCAATCTCGCCTCGTCCGTCGGCGGCTTCCTGCAGGCCGCGGGGTTCGGGCTGTTCGTGCTCGATGTCTTCCTGCATGTGCGGACAGGCCGCCGTTCGCGCCACAACCCTTGGGAATCGGGCGGCCTCGAGTGGGCCATGCCCACCCCGCCGACGAGCTACAACTTCGCGGCGATTCCCGACCTCGCCGCCATGCCGCCCTCCGGCGCCGCGGATCCGCTCTGGCACCAGCGGGACCTCGGCGCCCGCCTGGCGAGCGGCCAGGGTTATCTCGCCGACCCCGGCCGGGGCCAACGCGAAACCCTGGCCGTGGAGGTACGCACGGGCAGGCCGGCCCACGTGGTCATCCTGCCGGGTTCGAGCTGGCTCCCGCTTGCGTCGGCCTGCGCGCTGCTCGTGTTCTTCCTTGCCCTGCTCTTCAAGGCCTATGCGGCCGTACCGCTCGCCGCCGCGCTCTCGGCGGCGCTGCTGGCCTGCTGGGCGTGGCGCACTGGCATGCGGACGGAGCCGCTCCCTATGGATGCGGGCAACGGCCTGCGGCTGTTGCCGCATGCCGCGGCCCGCCACGCGCCGGGCTGGACCGGAACCCAGTTGATGCTGGTCGCCGATGGAGCGCTGTTCGGCTCGCTGCTGTTCGGCTATGGATACTTATGGGTGGTCTCGCCGCTGTGGCCGCCCCCGGCGTGCGTAACCAGCGATGCGCCAGCCCCGCTGTCGTCCGTGGCGGCGCTGGTCGCCGCCACCGCCTCGGCCGCGATGGCCCGGACGCGACGGGCGCTGCAAAGCCCGAAGGCCTGCTGCGCCTGGCAGGCCGGCGCGGCGCTGGCGGGGCTGGCGGCCATCTGGGCACTGTGCCGGATCGCCCTGTACGCCCTTCCTTCTCCCACGAGCCATGCCTACGCCGCGATCTCGGCGGCGATGATCTGCTATGTCGCCGTCCATGCGGCGGCGGGCGTCGTCATCTCGAGCCACGCCGCGCTGCGCTGCCTCGCCGGCTATGTCTCCCCCGCCCGCTGCCTGGATGTACGCGTCCCGGCTGTCTGGTGGGCATACGTCCTGGGGACGGGCCTGCTGGCCCTTGGCCTGCTCTATGGCACGGCGCACACACTGGCCTGAGGAAGGCTGCGGGACTGCCCGTGCTTGCTATGCTGGGCGCTCCCTTGACGACGAGACCACGCCGATGACGCCTCCCATCCGCTCCTGCCTGTCCATCGCCCGTCTGGCGGCGACCGCGGCGGCGCTGTGCGCCGGCACGGCCGCCCATGCCACGGGCACGTTCCCGACCGGCCTGGCCGAGGCCGACCAGCGCCGGCTGCAGCAATACGACACCGTGCGCGAAGCGGCCGTCGCCGAAGCCCGGGCCAAGGGCAGCGCGGCCGATATCGCGCAATTGGACCAGGCGCTGGCCGGCAATGCCGCCCGGCCCGAGCGCATCGCGGGCGAATGGCGCTGCAGGACATTCAAGCTCGGCGGGCTGCGCCCGTTGACGGTGTATGGATGGTTTCGCTGCCGCATCACCGAAGACGTCGGCGGGCTGCGCCTGCGCAAGCTGACGGGATCGCAACGCACGGCCGGCACGTTCTACGACGTGCCCGAAGCTCGCCTGGGCTATGCGGGCGCCACCGCGCTGGCCGGCGAAGCCCCCCGCCGGTACGGCGACGACGCGTCCCGCAACGACGTCGGCTACCTGTACCAGACGGGACCGAACCACTTGCGCCTGGAAATCCCCTCGCCGGCGCGCGAATCGCGCTTCGACATCCTCGAACTGGTCCGGTGAACGTGCCGGCCGGCACGCCACGCAGGCCGCCGTTCCCATGCGGCGACGCCCCGGGCGCTGGCCGCGGGGCGTCGGTCGGTACGTCAGGCAAGGCGCCCGGGCGACTGCCGGCGTCGCCCGGGGGATCACACGCGCTCGAGGATGACCGCGATACCTTGGCCCACGCCGATGCACATCGTGCACAGCGCATAGCGGCCGCCGGTGCGATGCAATTGGTTGATCGCCGTGGTGGCCAGGCGAGCGCCGCTCGCGCCCAGCGGATGGCCCAGCGCAATGGCGCCGCCGTTGGGATTCACACGGGCATCGTCGTCGGCCAGGCCCAGATCGCGCAGCACGGCCAGGCCTTGGGCGGCAAAGGCTTCGTTCAGCTCGATCACGTCCATCTGGTCCAGGGTCAGGCCCGTCAGGGCCAGCACCTTGCGAGTCGCCGGGGCCGGCCCCATGCCCATGATGCGCGGCGGCACGCCCGCGGTCGCCATGCCGACCACGCGCGCGCGCGGCGTCAGGCCGTGGCGGCCCGCCTCGGCCTCGCTGGCCAGCAAGAGCGCGCATGCGCCGTCGTTCACGCCCGAAGCGTTGCCGGCCGTCACCGTGCCGTCGGGACGGACCACGCCCTTCAGGCGCCCCAGCGCTTCCATGCTGGTCTCGCGCGGATGCTCGTCCTTCGAGACCACCACGGGGTCGCCCTTCTTCTGCGGGATGGTGACCGGCGTGATCTCGGCATCGAAGAAGCCCGACTTCTGCGCAGCGGCGGCCTTGGCCTGGCTGGCCAGCGCCATGCGGTCCTGGGACTCGCGATCGATCTTGAAATCGGTGGCGACGTTTTCGGCGGTCTCGGGCATGGAGTCGACGCCGTATTGCTGCTTCATCAGCTTGTTGACGAAACGCCAGCCGATCGTGGTGTCGTAGATCTGCGCGTTGCGCGAATAAGCCGTCTCGGCCTTGCCCATGACGAAGGGCGCGCGGCTCATGCTTTCCACGCCGCCGGCCAGCATCAGCCCGGCCTCGCCCGACTTGATCGCGCGCGCGGCGGTGCCCACCGCATCCAGGCCCGAGCCGCACAGGCGGTTGATGGTCGAGCCGGGCAGTTCCACCGGCAGGCCGGCCAGCAGCGTCGCCATGTGGGCGACGTTGCGGTTGTCCTCGCCGGCCTGGTTGGCGCAACCGAAGATCACGTCCGTGACCGCCGCCCAGTCCAGGCGGGGATTGCGGGCCATCAGGGCCTTGAGCGGGATGGCGGCGAGATCGTCGGTGCGCACCGAAGCCAGTGCGCCGCCGTAGCGGCCGATGGGAGTACGGATCGCGTCGCAGATGAAGGCATGTGTAGTCATGGTCTGTCTCGGATGGGGAAAACTGTTCTAGGGGTTGCGACTGACGTTAATCACCGGGGCGTACGCCCGCCCAGGCGTTCTGCAGCAAGGCACGGATGGCCGTGCGCTCGATGGGGCGCGGATTCCAATAGGGATTGGAGGCCGCGATGTCGGCGGCGCGATCGAGATCGGCCTCCGGCATGCCGAGATCCCGCAAGGCAACGGGGGCGCCGTTGTCGCGGGCAAGATCGTAGAGGCCGCCGGCCGCATCCTGTGCGCCGATGGCGCGCGCGATACGCGCCATGGCCTGCGGCACGGCGGGGGCGTTGTAGGCCATCGCATGCGGCAGCACGATGGTGTGGCATTCCGCATGCGGCAGGTTGAAGCTTCCGCCCAGGGTGTGGCAGAGCTTGTGATGCAAGGCCATGCCGACGTTGCCGAGCACGGTGCCGCACAGCCACGCGCCATAGAGCGCCCGCGAGCGCGCTTCGATGTCCTGCGGCGCGCGGACGATGCCGGGCAACGCGCGCGCAATGGCGGCGAGGCCTTCCTCGGCCATCAGCGACATGACGGGATTGCGGTCTTGCGCATACAGGCCTTCGGCCGCGTGCGCCATCGCGTTCATGCCGCTGGTCACCGACAAGCCCACGGGCAATCCCGACGACAGCTCGGGATCGTAGATGACGGTGCGCGGCAACACCTTGGGATCCTTGCCGGTCTTCTTCAAGCCGCCCTCGGTGATGCCGTAGATGGGCGTCATCTCGGAGCCGGCATAGGTGGTCGGGATCGCAAGAATGGGCAGCCCCGATTCGAGCGCGATGGCCTTGCCGAGCCCGACGGTCGAGCCGCCGCCGATGGCGATGGCGCAGTCCGCATCCATCCTGCGCGCCTGTTCGCGCGCCTGGCGCGCCACTTCGATGGGCACGTGCATGACGGCGCCGTCGAAGATCCCCGCGGCCTTCGACCCCAGGCGCTGCGCGACGCGCTCGGCCTGCCCGCGCTGGCCCGGCGTGGACAATACCAGCGCCCGGCGCGCGCCCAGCAGCTCGATCTCACGCTCCAGGTGCTGCAAGCTGCCTGCGCCGAACACCACGCGCGCGGCGTTGGCGTTGTAGACGAAGGCGTCCCAGGCCTCGCGGGCCGTCTCGAGTCCCTCAGGGGGCGCCGAACCTGCCGAGCGCGGGGGCGTCATCGGATCAACCTCTGCGCAGCGGCACGCCGCACAGGCGCTGAAGTTCGTCGAACGGCAGGCCGTCGACCACGTCGGCGACATACACGCCGTCCTTCTTGATGTCGAACACGGCCATGTCGGTATAGACCCGGCTCACGCAGCCCACACCGGTCAGCGGATACGAGCAGGTCTCCACCAGCTTGCTGGATCCGGTCTTGGTGAGCAGCTCCATCATCACGAATACCTGCTTGGCGCCGATCGCGAGGTCCATCGCGCCGCCCACGGCCGGTATGGCGTCGGGCGCGCCGGTGTGCCAGTTGGCGAGGTCGCCCTTGACCGACACCTGGAACGCGCCCAGCACGCAGATGTCGAGGTGGCCGCCGCGCATCATCGCGAACGAATCGGCATGATGGAAATAGGCCGCGCCCGGCAGCGCCGTGACGGGCTGTTTGCCGGCGTTGATCAGGTCCCAGTCTTCCTCGCCCTTCGCCGGCGCGGGGCCCATGCCCAGGAGGCCGTTCTCGGTGTGCAGCAGCACTTCGCGGTCGGCGGGAAGGTGGTTGGCCACCAGCGTGGGCAGTCCGATGCCCAGGTTCACGTACGCGCCCTCGGGAATGTCGCGCGCCACGCGCTGGGCCATTTGATCTCGGTTCATCTTGTTCATTGCTCGTTCCTCAGGCTGCGTGTTGGGCGGCGTTGGCTTGCACGTTGCCCTGGGCCCCGACGGCCACCACGCGCTTGACGAAAATGCCGGGGGTGACGACCGCTTCCGGATCGAGCTCGCCCAGCTCCACGGTTTCATGCACCTGCGCGATGGTCATCTTGGCAGCGGTCGCCATGATGGGTCCGAAGTTGCGCGCGGTCTTGCGATAGACCAGGTTGCCCCAGCGGTCGCCCTTGTAGGCCGAGATCAGCGCCACGTCGCCATGGATAGGGTATTCGAGCACGTAGTCGCGGCCGTTGATGTGGCGCGTCTCCTTGCCTTCGGCCAGCAGCGTGCCGTAGCCGGTGGGCGTATAGAAGGCGCCGACCCCGGCGCCGGCGGCGCGGATGCGCTCGGCCAGGTTGCCCTGCGGAACGAGCTCGAGCTCGATCTTCTTGGCGCGATACAGTTCGTCGAACACGTAGGAATCGGTCTGGCGCGGGAACGAGCAGATGACCTTGCGCACCCGCCCGGTCTGCAGCAGCGCGGCCAGGCCGGTATAGCCATTGCCGGCGTTGTTGTTGACCACGACGAGGTCCTTCGCGCCCTGTTCGATCAGCCCGTCGATGAGGGCGTTGGGCAAGCCGGCCGTGCCGAAGCCGCCTATCAGTATGGTGGAGCCGTCCTTGACGCCGGCCAGCGCTTCGGCAACCGAAGCCACGATTTTGTTGATCATGTATGTCTCCGCACGATGCCTGCCATCCGGAAGGATGCAGGTGGCGTACCTGATTGCAAAACGGAAAAGTTCTATATGCGAACTATTGTTCGAATATTAAACATCCATTCCCGCCCTAGGGCAAGTCCAGGTCCATCATAAGTGGGAATCGCAAGGACAAGAATAGCTGCCCGCTAGCGCGCCGGCAGCCCGCGCACCGTGAAGCGCACGGTATCGTAGCGGCCCGCCTCGTCCATTACGGTCACGGTGTGCGGGCCATTCTCGGTAAAGGTCATGGATACCGCACGCGCATCGTCGGCCCGGCGAGCGGGCCGGCCGTCCCGCATCCACCACAGCGCACCGTCCGCGCCCAATGCCCGCAACTCCACCTCGATCCGGTCCCGGCCCGGCACCGGCCGCAGGATCGCGCCGGCATCCAGGCCTTCCAGCCGCACGCCGGCTCGCCCCTTGCCTGCCGTTCCTGCACATGACGGATGCCAGCGCGGGCGACCCGCGCCACGCAGCATGCCGGCCTCCACCCAGGGCTGCAAGGCCAGGGGCCAGCGCGCCACCTGCACCGGCTCGCCCCGGACGGTGCAGTCCGGATCGGTGCGCAGGCCCGAGCGCGGCTCGATCCAGATCGTTTCCACTTGCCCTCCGGGTGCGCCGCGATCGGGCAGCGTGGGCGGCGCGGCGTCCTCCAGCACCCATGCCTGGCGTTGTTGCAGGCACAGCCCGTCAGGTGTGCTGTCGGCGCGCAGGCCCAAGGGCCAACAGATGGCGAGCGCGTGCACGGATGGCGGTGGCCGGCGCGGCGCGGGCGGCGCGGCGGGCAGCGCCGCCACTAGATCGTGCAGCAGGGGCGCGGCCACGTTGGCGCCGAAGAACCCGGGGTTGGGCGTGCCGTCGGGACGGCCGACCCAGACGCCCAGCGTCCACGCATCGGTCACTCCCACCGCCCACGCATCGCGAAAGCCGAAGCTGGTGCCGGTCTTCCACGCCAGCCCGCGCCCGCCTGCGTAGAAGGGCCGGCCTGGACGGCCGCCGCTTTCCAGGATGTCGCGCACGATGAAGGCCGCGCCTTCGCTCATGATGCGCGATTCGATGCGCGGTTCGTCCGCGGTGAGGCGCACGCGTCCCGCCACGCCGCCGCGCGCCAGCGCGCGATAGGCGCCCACCAGTTCTTCGAGCGTGGTGCCCGCCCCGCCCAGGATCAGGCTGAGGTTGGGCGCGGCGGCGGCCGGAATGCGCAGGCGCAGCCCGCCGGCGCGCAGGGCCGAGGCGAAATGCGCCGGCCCGATGCGCTCGAGCAAGTCGACCGCGGGAACGTTGAGCGACCGCTGCAAGGCCTCGGAAACGCTGACCGCGCCGGAGAAAGCCGCCTGGAAATTGCCGGGCCGGTATCCGGCGAAGGTCTGCGGCGCGTCCACGAGCAGGCTTTCGGAATGAATCATGCCTTCGTCCAGCGCCATGGCGTAGAGGAAGGGCTTGAGCGTGGAGCCCGGCGAACGCACGCCCCGCACCATGTCCACGTGCGCGGCGCGGCGGGGATCGGAAAAATCGGCGGAACCCGCGTAGACGCGCGCCTCCAGCGTGTCATTGTCCATGACCAGGACCGCCATCGAGACCTTGGGCGGCAAGGTGTCCACCCGATCGAGCAGCATGTTCTCGACAATGGCCTGCCACTCGGCATCCAGCGTGGAGCGCACCACCCGCCGCTGCGTGCCGGAGGCCTGCCTCTGCCGCAGCCGCTCGGCGGCGAGCGGTGCCAGCCAATGGCCTCGCGGCGGTTGCGCGATGACACGCTCGATGCGGGCGTCGGCGGCAGTCTCCGCGCTCCATTTGCCGCGCGCGACCATGCGGTCGAGCACCTTGTCGCGCGCGGCTTGGGCGGCCCCCGGGGCGCGGTCGGGGCGCAGCCGCGACGGCGCCTGGGGCAAGGCCGTCAGCAGCGCGGCCTCGGCGTGGCTGAGCGCCTTCGCCGGCTTGCCGAGGTAGGCGCGGCTGGCCATCTCCACCCCTTCCACGATGCCGCCCATGGGCGCGTGATTCAGATACAGGGTGAGGATGTCACGCTTGGACAGATGCCACTCCAGCTGGACGGCGCGCGCCATCTGGCGCAGCTTGGTGGCGATGCTGCGCGGCGCGCCCCGCAGCGCCGGATCGACCATGCGCGCCACCTGCATGGTCAGGGTCGAGCCCCCTGAGACAATGCGGCCCGACGTGGCCCATTGCCACGCCGCGCGCGCCATGGCATAGGGATTGACGCCCAGGTGCCAGGCAAACCAGCGATCTTCGTAGGTCAGCAGCGCCTCGAGGTAGAGCGGAGAAACCTCGTCCGGCGAAACCGGATAGCGCCATACGCCGTCCTCGCTGGGATAGGCGCGCAGCGGGCTGCCGTCGGTCGCGGTCACCACCAGCCCGCCGTCGGCCGGCCGCAAGGCCTGGTCCGGCAGCGGATACAGCCGGTCCGCCAGCCACAGCGCGGCGAGCGGCACCGCGGCCAGGACAGCCGCCGCCAGCCAGCGCCGGTTCATGGCCGGGCCCCCGCGCCATGGCCGGCGCGAGAGCGCTTGCGAGGGTGCGTTCTCTCCGGCACGGCCCTAGCGGGCTTCCCCGCGCGGGTCATTGATCACCAACGTCCCGGCCGATGCGCCGACGGCACGGATCTCCGGCCGGTACATGTCTTCCACGACCGGCGCCGGCACCACGAACCGGCCCGGCGTGACGACGCGCGCGCGATAGAAGACCGTGACGGGGCCTTGTATGCCGACTGCCGCGACATAACGGTCGTCGCGGTACTCGCGGTGCTTGATGCGCGAATCGTTCAGCGCCTCGGACACCTTCACGCCGCCGATCGACCAGTCCGCCATGTCGGCTCCCTGGCTCAGGTTCATGTTCTCCACTTCCAGGCCGGCCGGCACCCGGTCCACGATGAGCGCGTCCTCGATCCGGCGGTCGGAGGCGGCATCGAGCTTGACGATCAGCACTTCGCCCGTGCGCAGCGGCCGGCCGTTCCAGGGCCGGCCATCCGCCTCGAACCAGCTGCGGGCGATCGTGACGCCCGCAGCCTGCGGCGCCTCCGCCTGGCGCGGATAGCCTTGCACGTCGACCTCGACGAACAGCGGCTCGGCCCGGGTGTTGACGATCTCGACACCGCCGGCCAGTTGCGCCGCCGTGAAGCTGCGCGCCTCGGTATCGCGCGAGCTCAGCTGCTGCTGGCCCTCGGCGGTACGCAGCGTCGCCGCCCATGCTTCGCCCGACCCGCCGCCCGCGGCGCGCGCCGCCAGGAACAACGCCAACTGCTCCTGGGTAGACAGGTAGGTGCGGCTGCCCAGGCGGCCCGCCACGTCGTTCAGCAAGGCTTCGCGGCGCGGGTGCTCGATGCGCTGCTGCATCATGAGCGCATAGGACAGCGCGTAATCGCGCAGGGCCGAACCGTAATCGCCCAGCCATTCTCCATAGCCGCCATGGCGGTTGGCATCGATGCCGTAGCCACGCTTCATGGCCTCGTCGAACGCGACCTGCGCGCGCGACTCGTCGCCCATCAGCTTGAGCGCGATGCCCAGGTGCACCAGCGGCAGCGGCGAACGCGCCCGGTCACGATAGTTGTCGTGCAGCACGCGCAGCGTGGACAGGGGCGCCTTCTGCTCGCGAGCGAGGACATACGCGGCATGGGCCAGTTCCGCAAAACGCCGGTGGCTGTCGCGCAGGAGGCTGTAGTCGTTCTCGCGCAGCCGCTGCCCCTGTCCCGAAGCCAATTGCGCCAGCAGGTTCTGCGGCAGGCTGGGGAAGTTGGAGGAGGCCTGCTGCAACTGGCTCAGCAGCCAGTCCATGGCACGACGGGCCACGAGGTCGGGCACATTGAAGCCGGCCGTGCGGGCGTCCTGCAGGAAGCCCGCGACATACGCGGACAGCCAGATCTCCTGTGCGCCGTCGCCCCAGAGGGCGAAGCCGCCGCCCGCCTTCTGCATGCCGGCGATGCGGCCGATGGCGCCCTCGATCATGCGCTCGCGCTCGGCGCGCGTGCGCGGCGTCAGGCCCCACGCCCGCGCCTCGTCCTCGTCGATGAAGACGTTGGGATACGCCGCGCTGGCCGTCTGCTCGAGGCACCCATAGGGATAGTCCAGCAGCCCCTGGACCAGCCGCTTCACGTTGAATGGGGGCCGGTTGGACATGGCCACGCTGGCGCTGGCCGAATCCGGGTACAGCTTGGCGATCCAGCCCGAGTCGAGCTTCAGGCTCTCGCCCTGCCCCAGCCGCACCCGCCGCACGTCGCGGGTGGCAGCCACGGGCGGCTGGACCTGCAGCAGCGACTCGCGCACGATGCGTATGGGCTCGGCGCCGCCATCGCCGGCAACCGTCAGGCGCAGGCGCCCCAGCCCATAGGCCCCGGTCGCCTCGGCGGCAAAGCGCAAGGTGGTGCGCTGCTGGTTGGCGAGGCGAACGCTGTGCGAGCCGCCGCGTATCCGTACGGGGTCGAGCCCCTCCAGGTTCACCGTGAGCGTTTGCGGCGCGCCGCTGAGATTGGTCACGTCCAGCGCGATGGCGGCCTCGTCGCCCGGGCTGATGAAACGCGGCGTGGACAGTTCGGCCACCACCGGCGCGGCTACCACCATGTCCGCCTGGGCGCTGCCGAACCGGTCGGGCGTGAAGGCGGCGGCCATCAGCCGCAGGGTGCCGTTGAAATCGGGCAAGTCGAGAGGGATCTGGGCTTCGCCCTCGGCATCCAACTTCACCGGTCCGCTGAACAAGTCCACCAGCCTCACCTTCACGGGCATGCTGCGGGTATCTCGCATGGCGGCGTCCCCGCCCCACTTCAGCCTGCCTTGCGTGCCGTCCATCTTCTCGATCAGCTTGCCGTAGAGATCCAGCAGCTCGGGAGCATAGCGATGCTTGCCGAAGAAGAAATCAAAGGGATCCGGCGTGGCATAGCGGGTGATGTTGAGGATGCCCACGTCGACCGCCGACAGCGTCACATAGGCCTGCTGCCCTTGACCGGCGTTGTCGACCTTGATCTTCACCATGCTTCGCTTTTCGGGCAGCACTTTGGGCGGCGCGGAAATGGCCACGGCAAGCTTGCGGTCGTCTCGCGCCAGCGGCAGGTAGGCCAGACCCAGCGCGCGGGCGGGCGTCACCCGGTCGCCCTGGCTTCCGGGCCTGAATACCGTCACCGACACATAGAGGTCATGCCTGCTCCAATCCTTGCCGACCGGAATCTCCACGGTGGAGCCCGAGGCCTTCACGCTCGTGCGCTGGCTCCACAGCAGCTTGCCGCCTTCGACCGCGATCAGCGCCTCGCCGTCGTGCGGAGGCGTGATCGAAAGCTTGACGGTGTCGCCCTCGCGCACCGGCGCGTGATCGAGCTTGAGCTGGACCCGGTCCGGCCGGTTGCCCATTTCCTCGGCATCCTGCGCACCCCACCCTGCATAGAAGCGGTAGCGCAGCGTATCGCCATGTTCGGGATCGCGCAGTTCGAGCCGATAGCGGCCCCATTTGACCGGCACGCCGAACCTGGCGCGGTCGGGCAGCGCCAGCATGCGGGACTCGACCAGTTCCTCGGTTTCCGTAAAGCCGCTGTTCCAGCCGCGCTGGTCGTCAAAGCGCCAATAGTAGACGCGCTCCTCGCGATAAAGACGAAGCTGCGCCTCTTTGAGCGGCACCACCTTGCCGCTCGGATCCACCCTGACCGCCTCGAACTCGGCCATCGCGCCCTCGCGCGCGACGTCGCGGTCGAACAGCGGCCGCACCGCGATCAGCGCCGGAGCCGGCCATACACTGCGTTCGATCGAACGCACGACCGGCCGGCCGCCGGACTCCAGCAGGCTGAAACTTGCCTTGACCTTCATCGGCGAGGCAGTACCCGTCACGTCGACCGGTACCGCGACCGCCGCCGCGCCCTTGTCGTCCAGCTCGGTTTCCTCGAGATCGCGCCGCTGCTTGCGGTCGTCGTCGGCGAAATCGCCGAACAGGAAGCCGGGCCACTGCACCGGCAGCGCAAAGCGGTCGCGCTCGATCGATACCGTACCCAGCAGTCGGTTGCCGGCGGCCGGCGCTCCGTACAGGTAGTCCCCCCGCACCTGCACGTTCAGCGGTCGGCCCGGTGCGAGCACGCCTTCGCGCGCTTTCAAGTCCAGCTTCATGCGTTCCGGCAGGAACTCCTCCACCTGGAACTTCCACGAGGCGTCCGCCACGCGCGCGGCCGGATCCAGCCGCGCTTCCAGCATCCACGTACCGGTCTGCGCGTCGGCGGGTAGTTCGATGCGCTGGCGGATGTAGCCCGGCGCCTGTCCGTCGGGCCGCCATAACGCGGTGCGGACAGTGCGGCCGTCCGGCCGCTTGAGGACGGCCGTCACCGGCGCGGCCTGCACGGCGTGCCCGTCGGCATCGCGCACCAGCAGGGAGACGTCGAACTGCTCGCCGGGCCGGTAGAGATCGCGCCCGGCATAGACGAACAGCTTGTTGTCGCGGGACGGATAGCCGCCCACGTCGAACTCGGACAGGTCCAGCGCCGGCTCGGCCAGCGCCACCATGGACAGCTCGGACCCACGGCGGGCAAGCAGCACGCGCGCCGCGTCGAAGTTGCCGGCGAAAGAGGCATGCCCCTGGCCGTCCGCCTTGGCCCGGCCCAGCGACTTCGCATTCCCGTCCAGCAGCTCGAACTCGACATCGCCGATGGCCTTGCCGCTCTTGAGCGAGGTGGCGAAGGCCTCGAGCTGGTTCGCATACAGCCTCGCATGCAGGCCGATGTCGCTCACATAGAAATAGGTGACCTGGTATTCGTCGCGGAAGCGGCCGGGCTGGCTCATGACCGCGACGTAGATCCCGGGCTCCTTGAGTTCCTTGATGCCTTCGACCGGCAGGAAGGTGACATGCCGCCTGTTGGGCTTGTCGTCGGTCAGGAAGCGGCCGGCATAGACGCTTTGGGTCAGGTCCTTCAGGCGGTCCAGGTCCCAGCTGCCCACCGTGCCCTTGAGGCTGCGATTGCTGCTATAGCGCCAGTCGTCTTCGTCCTCGCTGCCTTCGTCCTCGTCATCGCGCGCGGCGGCAGGCTTGCGCACGCCCAGCACCTGTTCGAAAAAGCGCGGAAACTGCGCCGGATCGATGCGCAGGAACTGCACGTCGACCTCGGGAGTGTTGACGGTGACCACCGGCAGCCCGCCGTTCTGGCCGGCGGGCAGCACCACGCCCCGGCTGGCGAAATAGAACGAAGGCGGCATGGCATCGCTGGCGACCTCGCAGCGATATCCCTCTGGCAGCGCCTGGCCGCCCGCGCCTTTCACCTCGGCGGCAATGCCCACGGCGTATCGGCGATTGGGTTGGATGTACGGGAAGTACGCAACGCGCGGGTTGTCGCCTATCGTCCAATCGCCCCGCACCGCCGTCCCTTCGGGCATCGCCCCCCCGGGTTGCGGCCGGCCGGTGGTCTTGTCGCCCTCTCCGTCGGCTTCGGCCGCGCCCAGGTCTACCACCTGCAGCAGCTTGCCCAGCGACTGGCGCCGATCGAGCGGCTGCGAGAACGTGACGGCCAGCGCCAGCGATTCATCGAACAGCCGCGTCTTGCACTCCAGCAGCGCAAACGGATCCGCGGTACCGGCCAGTTCGGTCGCGGAAGGCTCTCCGCCCGGCCCGACCGCCTGTTTGCCCGCCCACCACGCGCCACCGGCCACGGCGGCCAGCAGCACCACGCCCGCGGCCGCCCAGGCAGCCGCTCTCTTCTTGTTAGCCATGAATTCCCCCAACGCGGTCGCGCACGCGCGCCGTAGGCGCTATTAAAGGGGCAGAGAACGGTTGTTGTGAAGCATAGACGTCAAAAAATTACATTTGTCTTCGGCTCGCCTCCTGCTGGAAACGCAGCGCCGTCGCATGATAGAAAGGCCGGGGGCAGAATTGCCGCGACACCAGCGACGCCACCAGCGTGGCCATCAGCAGGTGGAACATCAGGTCCTGGCTGCGCGTCATTTCCATGACGATGACGCTGGCCGTGATCGGCGCCTGCGTGGCCGCCGCCAGGAAGGCCGCCATCGATACCAGCGCCAGCGTGCGCGGGTCGGCGGACGGTCCGGCCAGCTGCACGATGTGCTCGCCCATGCCGGCGCCTATGGCGAGCGAAGGCGTGAAGATGCCGCCGGGAATGCCGCAGACATACGAAACGACCGTGGATACCCACTTGGCCACGCCGAACCAGCCGCTTTCCACCGGTTGGCCATTGAGCAGCGCGGCGGTCTGGTCATAGCCCGTGCCGTAGGTGGCGCCGCCCGTCAGCAGGCCCAGCCCCGCCACGACGAGGCCGCAGAAAAACGCCACCCGTATCGGATGCGCGTCGAGCCATGGACGCCAGCGCGCGGGTGCCAGACCGTTTACCCCGCGTAGCAGCGTCGCGGCGAACAAGCCGCCCAGCGCGCCGTTCAGTACCGCGCTCGCAAGCGTCCACCCCCACGACCCCTGCGCAAAGCCAGCCGCCGCCGCGGCATGGAAGTACGGATTGTTGCCGGCAATGGCCAATGCGATGAAACCGGATGCCAGCACGCCGGACAGGGCCAGGCGGTTCCAGCGCACCGCGGCACTCCTGCCCAGCTCTTCGATGGCGAACACGACGCCGGCCAGCGGCGTATTGAAGGCGGCCGCCAACCCGCCCGCGGCGCCGGCCGCGACCAGCTCGTTGGCGCGGAAGCCCAACCTGATGCCGGCCCGCTCCTGCCACAAGCGCCCCCAGGCCAGCATGGCCGCGGCGCCGACCTGCACCGACGGCCCCTCCCGTCCGACCGAGGCGCCGGCCAGCAGCGCGGCGGCGGTCAGCGGAATCTTCCATAGCGCCTGCCGCAGTGACACCAGGCCGCCCGCCGCCACCGGCACCGGGACCGAGGTCGCCGCGATGACCTGGGGAATGCCGCTGCCCCGCGCCATGGGGGCCAGCCTCAGCGTAAGCCAGCGCAGGCCCGCCATGGCCAAGGGGATGACGACCAGCGCGGCCCAGGGTGCGGCGGTGGTCCAGCGCTTGTTCCACTCCAGCGCGATCTCGGCCAGCCAGGCGAACAGCAGCGACAGCAGGGCCACGCCCGCCGCGCCGCACAGCACGAGCGCGTAGCGGAAAGTCTTGCGCGATACGCGCGCCACTTGCCGCCCTTTGCGGCGGACGGTGAACGAAGCCTGGTCGCGCCAGGGAGCGAGACGTCGAATTTTCAAGGTAGCGAGCCAATGAAAACGCGCGCTGTTCGTTCAAGGCGAGGCTTGCGAAAAGCGCGCGACGAGTCGCGGCCCGGAAGGCCGCATGCATGCGCCGCCAGGCGGCGCGCCGGGAATCAGCCGAGGTTCTTGGCCACGAATTCCCAGTTGACGATGCCCCAGAAGTTCTCGAGGTACTTCACGCGGGCATTGCGGTAGTCGATGTAGTAGGCGTGTTCCCACACGTCACAGGTCAGGAGCGGCGTGTCGCCGGTGGTCAGCGGGTTGCCCGCGGCGCCGGTGTTGACGATGTCGATGGAACCGTCGGCCTTCTTGACCAGCCAGGTCCAGCCCGAACCGAAATTGGCGGCGGCGAGTTTGTTGAAGGCGTCCTTGAACGCGTCGAAGCTGCCCCACTTGGCGTTGATGGCGTCGGCCAGCTTGCCGGCGGGCGGCGTGCTCTTGGGCGTCAGGCAGTTCCAGTAGAAGGAGTGGTTCCAGTGCTGGGCCGCGTTGTTGTAGATGCCGCCGGACGACTTCTTGACGATGTCCTCGAGCGAGGCGTTCTCGAATTCGGTGCCCTTGATGAGGTTGTTCAGATTGGTGACGTAGGTCTGGTGGTGCTTGCCGTGATGGTATTCCAGGGTTTCCTTGGAAATCGTGGGAGCCAAGGCGTCCTGGGGATACGGCAATTGCGGAAGAGTGTGTTCCATCTGAGCTCCTGCTTCTGGTTGGGAGGTTTGCGGATGCATTTTATCGGCAAGAATACCTGTTGGCCGGGATGCCCCCGCGTGACGAAAGGTTAACGCGCCTGCATGACCGGCTCACAGCAGCCCGCGATCGGGCTCGATCGCCGTCACCGCCGCCTGGGCCGTCCCCTCTGCGAAATTCAGTTCGAGCCGCTCGCCTGCATGCAGCGTCCGGGCCTGCCGCACGATGCCGCCGTGCTCGTCCCGCACGATGGCGTAGCCGCGGGCCAGGGTCTGCTCCGGCCCCAGGGCCCGCAGATGCGCGGCATGCGAGGCCAGCCGCTGCTTCAGCCCGGCGAGCTGGTACGCCTGGCACTGGCGCAGGCGGCGGGCGAGGTCGTCCACGCGCACGGCCATGCGCGCCGGGTCGGGGAGCTGCGCGATCAACCGCTGGCGCAGCAGCCCGACTTCGGCGGCGCGGTCGCGCTGCGCCGCGGACCAGGCCGCGCCCAGGCCACGCGCCAGGCCGGCCAGGCGATCCTGCTGCCGCGAGAGCCGTTCGCGCGGCGAAATCAGTTGCGCGGCGGCGCCGTCCAGCCGCTGCCCGGCCTGTTCGAGGCGCCGGCGCTGCGCCCGCCGCAAGCCTTGCGCGGCCTGCGCCATCCGGGCCAGCCATTGCGCGCGCGGAAGGCTCGCCAGCTCGGCGGCGGCCGTGGGTGTGGGCGCCCGCACGTCGGCGGCGAAATCGGCAATGGTGAAATCGGTCTCGTGGCCCACGCCGCTGATGACCGGAATCGCGCTGGCGACGATGGCCCGCGCCAGCTCTTCGTGATTGAAGCCCCACAGATCCTCGATGCTGCCGCCGCCCCGGACCAGCAGCAAGGTGTCGACTTCGGCACGCCGGTTGGCCAGCGCGATGGCCTGCGCCAGCCTCAGCCCGGCATCTTCGCCCTGCACCGGGGCCGGATAGATCACCACGGCGACGTGCGGCGCGCGCCGCGCAAGCGCCGTCAGCACGTCGCGCAGCGCCGCCGCCTGCAGCGAAGTGACGATGCCCACGGCACGCGGCACCGCTGGCGGCGTGCGCTTGCGCCCGGCGTCGAACAGCCCTTCGGCCGCCAGCTTTTCCTTCAGCCGCAGGAACGCCTCGAACAGGTCGCCCTGGCCGGCGCGGCGCATGGACTCCACCTGCAGCTGGTAGTCCCCGCGCGGTTCATACAGCGATACCCGGGCCCGGACCTCGATACGGTCGCCTTCGCGCGGCGTGAAGCCCACGAGCATGGCCCGGCCGCGGAACATGACTCCGCGCGCCGCCGCGCCGCCGTCCTTGAGCGTGAAGTACCAGTGCCCCGAGGCGGCCGCGGTGAAATTGGAGACCTCGCCGCGCACCCATACCAAGGGAATGTTGCGCTCCAACAAGGCCGCCACAGCGCGGTTTAGCTGGGAAATCGTCAGGATTCCCCGCGAAAAATCGTCATGTGCGGACGCAAAACCAGCATTCATAAGGCTTTCCGGGCAAGAAGCTTTCCACAGGCTCTAAAACTGTGCTTGTCAAGTAATTTCTCTGTCACAGATGGCATTATTTTCTTATAAGGGATTGATTTCATTGAACTTTTTGCTTCCCCAAGTGCTGAATCAAAACCGGGCATCCTACCGAGAGCCGCATATTTCGTGGGCTCGGGACAAGTTACACACATAATTATCCACAGATTCTGTGGATACCTTCTGTTTGCCGACTTGCCCTGGACCGTCCGCGCTCGTACATTCTCGCCTTCACTGAAAAGGAGAGGTTTCTTGCTCGCCATCGTCCGCGAGGCCGGCTGGCCCATCTGGCCGCTGATCGCCACTTCGTTCATCGCGCTGACGCTCATCGTCGAACGCCTGCTCGCGCTGCGCAAGAGCCGCATCGCCCCGCCCCGCCTGCTGGAGGACGTGCTGGCCCTGGTGCAGAAGCGGCGCATCACCCCCGAGATCGTGGCGCGGCTCGAGGCCGACTCCCCGCTCGGACGGGTCCTGGCCGCCGGGCTGCGCAATATGCACCGCTCCCGGGCCGCGCTCAAGGACGCCGTGGAACAAGCCGGAGAAACCGTCGCCCATGGCCTGAACCGCTACGTCGGAGCGATCGGCACCATCGCCGCCGTCGCCCCGCTGATGGGCCTGTTCGGCACGGTGGTCGGCATGATAGAGATTTTCGGCTCCTATGCCCCGGCCGGCAGCGATCCCGCCCAACTTGCCCATGGCATTTCCGTCGCCCTTTACAACACCGGACTGGGCATTTTCATCGCCATCCCGGCCATGATCTTCTACCGCTATTTCCGCGCCCGAATCAACGACAGTCTGCACGATCTCGAACGGGCCGCCGCGCGGCTGGTCGACGCGGTGAATGACCCCGGTTAGGGAAGCCCCCCCTGGCGGCCTTTGGCCGCTCCCCCTCGAGGGGGCGATGCGGGTGGACCGGCGAAGCCGGATCCACCGCATCCTGGGGCACCAACAGGCCGGCGGCGAACGGCGTTCTTGCGGGGGCTCTTGTCGAAGCGGCAGGCCGGCCGGCGGAGCCGGATCCGCGGTGCCCTGGATCGGGGAAGGACTGGATGGATGACCTGCGTGCTTTCTCGCGGCAGGCAATGGAGAACCGGATATGAATTTTCGTCGGCATCTCGGGAACGACGAACCCGACATCAACCTGATCCCGCTGATCGACGTGCTGCTGGTGATCCTGATCTTCCTGGCCGCCAGCACGTCCTTCTCGCGTTTCAGCCAGTTGTCGGTCAGGCTGCCCGACGCCTCGGCGCAAGCGTCCGAACAGGGGCCGAACCTCACGGTCACGGTGGCCGCCGACGGGCGCTACGCGCTCAACGGCAGGGCGCTGCCGGCCTCGGAGGCCGCGCAGCTGGCCGAAGCACTGCGCAAGGCGGCGGCGGGTCGGGACGATCCGACGCTGGTGATCGATGCCGACGCCTCGGCCACCCACCAGGCCGTGGTGCGCGCCATGGAGGCGGCCGGGCGCGCCGGCATTTCGCGCATAGGCTTCACCACCCAGGCCACGGCGGGATCGGCCCGATGAAGGCATCGGCCGCCATGCGCACTGCACTGCAGCGCCAGTGGCAGGAAGGCGGCTGGCTGTCGTGGCTGTTGTTCCCGTTTTCCCTGCTGGCGGCCGCTGCCGTCGCGGCCAAGCGGCTGGCCTATCGCGCCGGCTGGCGGCGTGCCGAGCGCGTCGGCGTGCCGGTGGTGGTGGTTGGCAATCTCTATGTGGGCGGCACGGGCAAGACGCCGTTCATCGTGGCCGCGGCGCATGCGCTGCGTGAGCGCGGGCACCGTCCCGGCATCGTCAGCCGCGGCTACGGAGCGGCGATCGGCCCGGTGCCGCGCGTGGGCTGCGGCACGCTCGACCCCGCCGTCTTCGGCGACGAACCGGCGCTGATCGCGCGCCAGGCCGGCGTGCCCGTGGCGGTGCATCCCCGCCGCGCCGAGGCAGCCAGGACGCTGTTGCACCAGCATCCGGACGTCGACGTCATCCTGTCCGACGACGGACTGCAGCACCTGGCGCTGGCACGCGACGTGGAGATCGTGGTGCAGGACGAGCGCGGCATCGGCAATGGCCTGCTTCTGCCCGCCGGTCCGCTGCGCGAACCGGCCTCGCGCCTGCGCGGCGTCGACGCGGTGGTCACCAATCGCAGCGGCGGACGGGACGGCACGCTGCCCACGCCCCCGGCGGGAGTGCGCGCGGTGGACATGGACCTGGTCATCGACAGCGTCTGGCGTCTGGCCGACGGCGAACGCCGTCCGCTCCCCGCGCTGCCCGCGGCCCGCCGCATCGCTGCCGTGGCGGGCATCGGCAACCCCGCGCGCTTTTTCGCCACCCTGCGCCGGGCCGGCATCCGGCTGGACGCCACGGTGGGACTGCCCGACCACTACGACTACGCGCACTCGCCGTTCGCCGCCATCGAAGCCGACCTCATACTCGTCACCGACAAGGACGCCGTAAAATGTCCGGCTCCGGACGACCCGCGCGTGTGGGCCGTCAGCGTTTCGGCGCACTTGTCCGACCCCACCTTCTTCGATTGGCTGGAAACCCGACTTCATGGACGTACGCCTGCTTGACATCCTCGTCTGTCCGCTCTGCAAGGGGCCGCTGCGCCACGACCGCGCGGCAAAGCTGCTGAGCTGCCGCGCCGACCGGCTGAGCTTTCCCATCCGCGACGGCATTCCGGTCATGCTCGAGTCCGAGGCCCTGCCGTGGCAGGACGAGGCCGAAGCCCCGGCTGCCGAGGCGCCCCGTGGCTGACCAGGTGGATTTCACCGCCATCATCCCGGCCCGGGCCTCCTCCACCCGGCTGCCGGGCAAGATGCTGGCCGACATCGGCGGCATGCCCATGGTCGTGCGCGTCGCCCGGCAGGCGCAGGCCAGCGGCGCGGCGCGAGTCCTGGTCGCCACCGACGACGCCGCCATCCAGAAGGCGGTCCGCGCCCACGGCTTCGAGAGCCTGCTGACGCGAGCCGACCACCCCACCGGCACGGACCGCCTGGCCGAGGCCTGCGATGCGCTCGAGCTCGACGATACGCAACTGGTGGTCAACGTCCAGGGCGACGAACCGCTGATCGATCCGGCGCTGATCGCCCACGTGGCCCATACGCTCGACCGCCACGCCGCCGCGGCCATCGCCACCGCCGCCCATCCCATCGACACCGCCGAGGAATTGTTCAATCCCAATTTCGTCAAGGTGGTGTGCGGCGCCGATGGCCATGCGCTGTATTTCTCGCGCGCACCCATTCCCTGGGCGCGGGATGCGCTGGCCGGAGGCGAGCGCGTTTTCGCGCCGGGCCTGCCGGCGCTGCGCCATATCGGCCTGTATGCCTATCGCGTCGGCTTCCTGCGCCGCTTCCCCACCCTGCCCCAGGGCCGGCTGGAGCAGTGGGAGTCGCTCGAGCAGCTGCGGGCGCTCGAACACGGTTACGCGATCCAGGTGCACGTCACGCCGCAGGCACCGGCGCCCGGGGTCGATACCCCGGCCGATCTCGAATTCGTGCGCCGGCTCGTTGCCGCGAAAAGCTGATTTGACCGTTCCCGCGCGCATGAGGTAATTTTGGGCACTCGTGCCTGAAACACGCGGCCAAGGGGGGTCGGCACCACCGACATCGACCGCATGCCGCAGCGCATCGGCCTTCATCATCACACCGGCGGCACCGCAGCCCGGACCCTGATGGGGACCGGAGCCTGCCGTGTATGCGCCGATAGTGCCGCAGGCCAAGAACACCAACTCAATCAGGAAGCATCAATGCGTCTAATCTTGCTCGGAGCGCCCGGCGCCGGCAAAGGCACTCAGGCCGCGTTCCTCAAGGAACGCTACGGCATTCCCCAAATCTCCACCGGCGACATGCTGCGCGCCGCCGTCAAGGCCGGCACCCCGCTGGGCATCGAAGCCAAGAAGGTCATGGACGCCGGCGGGCTGGTCTCCGACGACATCATCATCGGGCTGGTCAAGGATCGCCTCAAGGATCCCGACTGCACCAACGGCTACCTGTTCGACGGCTTTCCCCGCACCATTCCGCAGGCCGAGGCCATGCGCGCGGCCGGCGTGGCGATCGACTTCGTCGTCGAAGTCGACGTCCCGGAAGAGGAAATCATCGAGCGGATGAGCGGCCGCCGCGTGCACCTGCCCAGCGGACGCACCTACCACCTGCGCTTCAATCCGCCCAAGAACGACGGGGTCGACGACGTCACCGGCGAGCCGCTGGTCCAGCGCGACGACGACAAGGAAGAGACGGTGCGCAAGCGCCTGGAGGTCTATCGCCAGCAGACCCGTCCGCTGGTCGACTACTACTCGCAATGGGCCGCCTCCGGCGACGCCAAGGCGCCGCGCTACCGCAAGATCTCGGGCGTCGGCACCGTGGAAGAAATCAAGACCAGACTGTTCGACGCGGTCAAGTGACCGCGCCGGGCGGCGCGCGCCCGCGCGCCGCCACCGCAGACGGATACATCGCCTGCGCTCAATCGTTTTTGTTTGCTCCGTAGTCGTCACGGTTTCGCAGTTGAACAAAAAAGGAGGAGTTGCATGGCAACCGGTCTGTTATTTGCGCTCGTATGCGGCCTCCTGGCCGTGGCGTTCGGCGCGCTTTCCACCTTCTGGATCCTCAAGCAGGAAAGCGGCAATACCCGCATGGTGGAAATCGCGTCGGCCGTGCAGCAAGGGGCGCAAGCCTATCTCGCCCGGCAGTACTCGACGATCGCCATCGTCGGCGTCGTGCTGTTCATCGTCATCGGCCTCGTGCCCGGTCTGGGCTGGCCGTGCGCGCTGGGCTTCGCGGTCGGCGCCATCCTGTCCGGCGCGGCGGGCTTCATAGGCATGAACGTCTCGGTGCGCGCCAACGTGCGCACCGCACAGGCCGCCACCCGGGGCTTGAACGAAGCCCTGACCGTCGCCTTCCGCGGCGGCGCCATCACCGGCATGCTGGTGGTGGGCCTGGGGCTGACCGGCATCACCGTGCTGCTGTGGGTATTGCTGGGCACCAACCTGTCGGGCGCCGCGGGGGCCGGACTGCACGAACAGTTGCAGCCGCTGATCGGCCTGGCCTTCGGCTCCTCGCTGATTTCCATCTTCGCGCGCCTGGGCGGCGGCATCTTCACCAAGGGCGCCGACGTGGGCGCGGACCTGGTAGGCAAGGTCGAGGCCGGCATCCCCGAAGACGATCCGCGCAACCCCGCCGTCATCGCCGACAACGTCGGCGACAACGTGGGCGACTGCGCCGGCATGGCGGCGGACCTGTTCGAGACCTATGCCGTCACCATCGTCGCCACCATGCTGCTGGGATCACTGGTGATCGAGGTGGCGCCGCTGCAGGCGGTCATCTATCCGCTGGTCCTGGGCGGCTTCTCCATCATCGCGTCCATCCTGGGCTGCATGGCGGTCAAGGCCAGCCCCGGCAAGCGCATCATGAGCGCGCTGTACCGCGGCCTGGCGGTGGCGGGCATCCTGGCGCTCGTGCTGTTCTATCCGCTGACGGCCTGGGTCTTCGCCGGCACCCCGCTCGACGACGGCAACAGCCTGGGCCGCCTCTACGGCTGCACGGTGGTGGGCCTGGTGCTGACGGGCCTCATCGTCTGGATCACCGAGTACTACACCGGCACGGAGTACAAGCCGGTGCGCTACGTGGCGCAGGCCTCGACCACGGGGCACGGCACCAACATCATCGCCGGCCTGGCGGTCTCGATGAAATCCACCGCCGCGCCCGTGATCCTGGTCTGCCTGGCCATCTACGCCGCCTATACGCTGGCCGGCCTGTACGGCATCGCCGTCGCGGCCACCTCCATGCTGTCGATGGCCGGCATCATCGTCGCACTGGACGCCTACGGCCCCATCACGGACAACGCCGGCGGCATCGCCGAAATGGCCCAGATGCCCGAATCGGTGCGCAACATCACCGACCCGCTGGACGCCGTGGGCAACACCACCAAGGCCGTCACCAAGGGCTATGCCATCGGCTCGGCCGGCCTCGCCGCCCTGGTGCTGTTCGCCGACTTCACCCATGCGCTCGACCACCTCGGCAAAAACGTCGACTTCTCGCTGGCCGAACCGGCCGTCATCATCGGGCTCTTCATCGGCGGCCTCATTCCCTTCCTCTTCGCCGCCATGGCGATGGAAGCCGTGGGCCGTGCGGCGGGTTCCGTGGTGGTCGAGGTGCGGCGCCAGTTCAAGGAGATCCCTGGCATCATGGAAGGCACCGGCAAGCCCGAGTACGGCAAGGCCGTGGACATGCTGACCAAGGCCGCGATCAAGGAAATGATGATTCCCTCGGCGCTGCCGGTGGTGGTGCCCATCGTGCTGGCCCTGGTCATCGGCCTCCTGATGGGCGGCGAGTCGGCTCGCATGGCGGTGGGCGGCATGCTGATGGGCGCCATCGTCACGGGCCTGTTCGTCGCCATTTCCATGTGCACGGGCGGCGGCGCCTGGGACAACGCGAAGAAGTACATCGAAGAAGGCAACCACGGCGGCAAGGGATCCGAGGCGCACAAGGCCGCGGTCACGGGAGACACCGTGGGCGATCCCTACAAGGATACGGCGGGACCGGCCGTGAATCCGCTCATCAAGATCGTCAATATCGTGGCATTGCTGTTGGTGCCGCTGCTGTAAGAGCGGCCTGCGGCCGCGGGCGCATACCCCGCGGCCGGGCGCCGCGCCGGGCGGCGATTCGGCGCGAACTGGCCTACACGGCCGCCATGACGGTGTTGCGCAGCGTCCCGATGCGCTCGATTGCGCATTCCACGACATCGCCCGGCCGCAGGTAGCGGCCGTCGGCCACCCCGCAACCGGAAGGCGTACCGGTAGCGATGACGTCTCCCGGCTGCAGCGTCATGGCGCGCGAAATATGCGCGATCAGCGCCGGCACCTTGTAGATCATCTGCTCGGTCGAGGCATCCTGGCGCAATTCGCCGTTGACCCGGCACGAGATCCGCAAGGGATAGGGCCGGGGAATGTCGGTGGCCAGCGCGATGGCGGGCCCCAGCGGGCAGGAACGGTCCAGGCTCTTGCCCTGGATCCAGTTCTGGCCGTAGCGGCCGGTCAAAGACGGCGCGGCTTCGTTGGCCTGCAGTTCGCGATAGCTCACGTCATTGCAGACGGTGTATCCGGCCACATAGGCATAGGCATCGTCCTCGGCGATGTCCCGCCCCTGCCGGCCGATGACGATCGCCAGCTCCGCCTCGTAGTCCATTTTGCGCGATGCCTGGTGACCGCAGATGGGGTCGCCCGGCGCGACCACCGTGCCGGGCAGCTTGGTGAAAAAGAACGGCTGCTCGGGTGGCGTCAGCTTGCCTTCGGCGCCATGGTCAGCGTAGTTCACCACGTGCGCGAGTATCTTGGACCCGGCCTCGATCGGGGCCAGCAGCCGCACCGCCTCCAGCGGTGCGCCCGGCCCGGTGCGCGCCAGTTGCCAGGCCGCCTCCCGCGCCGCCTCGCCCGCGGCCAGGAATAGCCGCATGTCCCGAAACAGCGGGGCGATCCAGTCCTGCCCCGCGGCGCAGGCGGCAAGCGCCAGATCGACGACCCGATCGTCCTCGATCGCGCACACGTGCGGTCCGGCCACGGTGGCCATCCGTCCGATTCTCATCTTCACTCCTTTCCCCATGGATCGAATGTCGCGTATCACGGGCCCCGGCCATTCTGCGACAGGCTCAGATGCCGGCCAGGTCCCGCATCGCGGCGTAAAGCGCGGGCTGGCGCTCGAAGCCGATGCCAGGCGATTGCGGAAGGCTGGCCTGGCCGCCGGCGATGGCGACCTCCTCGCCGAAACCGCTGAAGATGCCGAACGTATCCGGGTACGATTCGCATCCGCCCAGCCCCAGCCCGCCCACGACATGAAGGCACATCAGGTTGCCGCCGTGGGGATACATGGCCGCGCGCGAAAACCCGTGCTTGCCGGCCACGGCCAGTACTTTCAGGTATTCGGTAATCCCGAAGGCCAGCGGTGGATCGACCTGAATGATGTCGCGGTCCGGCCGAAAGCCGCCGTATGCCAGGAAATGATCGAGCTCCTTGGCGCAGGCCATGTTCTCGCCGGTGGCAAGCGCCCCGCCATAGACCCGCGCCAGTTCGGCGTAGGTCTCGTACTCCAGGAAATCGCAAGGCTCTTCATACCAGCGCAGGCGATAGGGGGCAATGGCCCGGGCATAGGCCAGCGCGGCCTCGTGGCCGAACGCGCAGCTTGCATCGACGGCAAGCGCATCACCCTCGCCCATCACGCTCAGCACGGCCTCGATGCGTTTGCAATCCTCCGCCGCCGACGGGCCACCCACCTTCATCTTCACCATGCCGTAGCCGGCATCGCGATAGCGGGCCATCTCGGCCTTCAGGTCCGCCAGCGTCTGGCCGGGGAAATACCAGCCGCCGCCCACGTAGACCGGTGCATGGGTGCGCGCGATGCCGCCGCCGTACCGTTCGGCAAGCACGGCATGCAGGGGCTTGTCCTCGATCTTGGCGACCAGGTCCCAGACGGCCACGTCTACCGTCCCCATGGGAATGGAACGTTCCGCATAGCCGCCTCGCCGTTCGCGCTGCTGGCCGCAGGCGTGAATAGCGATGGGATCGAAGTTGCGTCCCGTGGCGTCCACGAGCGTATCCGGGTCCGCGGCTAGGATGCGCGGGGCGATCCGCTCCCTGATCTGCTCGCCGCAGGCGTAGCGCCCGAAGGAGTTGAAGGCGTAGCCGGCGAGCGGGCGGCCGCCCCGCACGACGTCGGACACCACGGCCACGATGGTTGCCGTCATCTGGCTGAAATCCGAACGGGCGTTGGAAAGAGGCGTCCTGAGCGCGGCGGTCCGCTCCGCGATACGTACGATGCGCATGGTCAATTCACCGTCGCGCCAGAGGCCTTGACGGCCGCGGCGAACTTGGCCATCTGCTGCCGCAGGAAGTCCACGCTCTTCGGATAGGGCACGACGGTGCGCTCGAACGAGCTTTCGGCCAGCTTGGCTTCCATGTCGGGACCGGCCATGGCTTGCCCGATGGCGGCGACCAGCTTGTCATGGACGGCGGCGGGCAGCCCCTTGGGCGCCGCAATCACCCATAGCGATACGGCGTCTACACCGGGATATCCGGCCTCGGCGAAAGACGGGGTGTCGGGAAACAGCGGGGAACGCCGGGCGCCGGTCACGGCGATGGGGAACAGCACGCCGCTGCGCGCCTGCTGGACCACCAGGGCCGGCAGGTTGAACATCATGTCCACCTGGCCGCCCAGCAGGTCGGCGATGGCCGGTCCCGCGCCTTTGTAGGGAACGTGCAGCAGCTTGATGCCGGCGGCGGTCTTGAAGGTCTCGCCGTGCAGATGCACGACCGTGCCCGCCCCCGCGGAGGCGAAACTGAGCTGGTCGGGCCTGGCCCGCGCCTCGTCCACCAGTTCGGCCACGGTTCGCGCCTTCACCCGTTTCGCATTGACCACCAATACGCCGTCGGCGGTGGCCACGACCGACAGGAAATCGAAATCCTTCAGGCTGTCGTACGGCAGGTTGGAATACAGGCTGGGATTGATGGCGAAGGCCGTGTCCAGCAGGCCGATCGTGTAGCCGTCGGCGGCGGCGCGCGCCACCGCGGCGGTGCCTATCGTGCTGCCCGCGCCGCCCAGGTTTTCCACGAACACCTGCTGTCCCAGCACGGCGCCCAGGCGCTGGGCCAACTGGCGGCCCAGCAAGTCGGTGCTGCCCCCGACCACATAGGGCACCACCATGCGAATGGGGCGACTCGGATAGTTGGCGTCCGCGGCGACGGCGGACGGCGCGATGCACGATGCGAGCCATGCGGCCAGGCCCAGGCGGCGTAGCAGTCGGTACATGGTGATCCCCCTTGCTCGCGGGCCGGAACGGTCGCCAGCCCGTGCAGTCGGGGAAAAGTATAGGGAGCGCGGAAACCGGAAAACAGGGACTGGATTGGCGACAATTTGGACAATTACGTCCGGGCCGGCGCTTCGCTCCCGCCGACAGCACCTTCGCGCACGGCTTTCCGGCTGCGATAGCCGCTGGGCGTCACGCCATGCAGCTGCCGGAAGCGCCGGGCGAAATAGGCCTCGTCCTGGAATCCCACGCTCGCGGCGATCTCCGCGATGGGCCGGGAGGAACCTGCCAGCATGCGGCACGCGAGATCCATGCGCTGGTCGGTCAGTATCTCGGTAAAGGTCCTGCCGGTCTCGCGCTTGAGCAGATGCGCCAGGTAATGCGTCGACAGAAACGCGGCGGCCGCCGCGTCGGCCAGGGTAATGGGTTCGCCCAGGTGTTCCCGTATGTACCGGCTCACGCGCGCCAACGACGCGCGACGGCTGCCCTGCAGCATCGTCGTCTGCGCCAGCGCCCGCAAATCGGCCAGATGTCGCCGGCATACCAGGCCGATCAGGCGGAATAGATCGGCGCGGATGAACTCGGCCGCGAAAAAGCCGCCGTCGCGATGCTCGGCCTGCATGCGCCTGCAAAGCTGCCGCACTTCCTCCAGATCCTCGGCCCCGAGCTCGAAATCCAGGTGCTCCTGGAACAGAAAAGGCGCAAGCTCCGGCATGGTCTCGATGGGTACGTCTTCGAGCTCCAGCAGATCGATGCGCGACTCCGGCCGCAGAAAATCGCGCCGGAAATTGATCACGAAAAACTCGGCATGCTCGACGTGGCGGATGCAATGGACCCGCAGCGGCATGATGAAGCTCAGCGTGCCGGGCCGGATGGGCCGCATCGTCGCACCCAGCCGATGCTCGGTGCGGCCGGCCAGATTCACATAGATCTGGAAGTACTCGTGGCGATGCAGCGGCGGCTGGCCGATCGCCGTTCCCTGATCACGGATCCAGAACGCAGTGTCCGGCAGGAATTCGCTGGTTCGGTTGATCGGCGCGGCAAGCATCGCATCGGCGCTCCCTATTCCCGGGGAATCGTGGCCCGGCGCCTGAAATCGCCCGGCCGGAATCCCAGCATGAACAACACGGCGAAATACACCACGGCCGCCCCGGCGACGGTCGCCAGGAGCAGGACGGCCCGCAGCCAGGCCTGGCCCTGCAGACCCAGCCAGTCTATCCGCTGTTCGGCGAGCCACAGCGCGGCGCCCATGGCCACCAGCGCCAGCGCGACCCGGGCGAGAAAACCCGCCCAGCCGGCGGCCGGCCGGTAGACGCCGCGCCTGCGCAGCCCGACCAGCAAGGCCAGCGCGTTGACACAGGCGCCCAGGCCGATGGACAGGGCCAGCCCTGCATGGTGCAGCCATGGCACAAACACGAGATTCAGGCATTGCGTGGCCACCAGCACGGCCAGCGCGATCTTGACCGGCGTCCGGATATCCTGCCTGGCGTAGAAACCGGGCGCCAGAATTTTCACCGACAGGAGCCCGATCAGCCCGACCGCGTAGGCCACCACGGCGGTCTGGGTCTGCGCCACGTCGGCCGCGGTGAAGGCGCCGTAGTGGAACAGCGTGCTGACCAGGGCCTTGGACATCAGCGCGAGTCCCAGGCAGGCGGGCAGGCCCAGCAGCAGGGTAAGGCGCAGCCCCCAGTCGAGCAGGGCGCTGTATTCCTCGGCCCGGCCGGCGGCGTGCGCCTGCGACAGATTGGGCAGCAGGACGGTGCTCAGCGCGATGCCCAGCAGCGCGGTGGGAAACTCCATCAACCGGTCGGCGAACGACAGCCAGGTAACACTGCCCGGCGCCAGCCAGGTGGCGATGTTGGTATTGATCAGCAGCGACACCTGGGCTACCGACACGCCGACGATGGCCGGCAGCATCTGCCGCAGGATGCGGCGCACGTAGGGATCGGCCCAGGCGGCGCGCAGCCCCGTGCCGAGGCGCGGGCACAGGCCGAGCCGCGCCAGGGCGGCGAACTGCACGGCCAATTGCGCCACGCCCCCCGCCACCACCCCCACCGCCAGGGCATAGACGGGCACCTCGAAATGCGGCGCCAGCCAGAGGCTGGCGGCGATCATGGAGAGGTTCAGCAGCACCGGCGTGAACGCCGGCACGCCGAAATGGCGCCAGGTATTGAGCACGCCCGAGGCGAAGGCCACCAGCGACATGCACAATATGTAGGGGAACATGATCCGGGTCATCCAGACCGCCGACTGGAAATCGGCGGCGCGGTCCGCTCCCCGCAGGCCGCTGCCCACGGCGCTCACCACCCAGGGCGCGGCGAGGATGCCGACCGCCGTGACCGCCATGAGGGCGAACGTCAGCAGCGAGGCGACGTGGTCCAGCAGCCGGCGGGTATCCTCCGGCGCATGACGGCTCCTGGCCTCGCCAAGGATGGGTACGAAGGCCTGGGAAAACGCCCCTTCCGCGAACAGGCGCCGCAAGAGGTTGGGAATGCGGAACGCGACCCAGAAGGCGTCCGTGAGGTTGCCGGCGCCGAAGGCCCGGGCTATCAGGACGTCGCGCACCAGGCCGGTAATGCGGGACAACAGGGTATAACTGCTTACGGTGGCCGCGGCGCGCAGCAAATTCATGGATGCCCTTGTACGCGGCGCGCCGCGCGAGTATGTTGCCGTTGCATGGGGTCTGCTGGGTCAGCTGAACCACATCGCATTTGATTTTACGGCCATTTAAGGCTATAGTCTCTGGCTTTGCGAAGCTCCTGCCCCGCGTATACGTATAGCGCGAACGTGTGCAAGACGTGTCTTCGCCCTACTCGATACGGAATTTTCATGGCTAATACCGCCCAAGCACGCAAGCGCGCCCGCCAAGCAGTGGTCCGCAACAAGCACAACTCCAGCCTGCGTTCGATGCTGCGCACCTCGATTAAGCGCGTGCGCCAGGCTGTCGAGGCCGGCGACAAGGCCGCCGCCACGGAAGTGCTGCAAAAGGCCACCAGCGTCATCGACCGCGTCGCCGACAAGAAGATCATCCACAAGAACAAGGCTGCCCGCCACAAGAGCCGCCTGGCCGCCGCCGTCAAGGCCCTGGCCTGACCTGATCGCCGTCGCGCGGCCCGGCGCCGCGCAAGCAAGACGCCAGCCCGGCAGGAGCCCCTCCTGCCGGGCTGGCGTTCGTTCGTCCATAATCATCACAACCCCCGGACCCGAGATGCCATGCCTCCAGGGGACCGCTTCAGGGCCGTTGCGGTTTGGCCGGCGTGTCCGGCGAGTCGGGAATCAGGCAGGCTTCCACGGTGCGCAAATCGTTGTCCCGCGCGAAATCGACCACGAATTGCCAGGCCAGCGGCTCGAGCGCCCTCAGCCGTTCGTCGACCACCACGCATTTGACGCCATCGATGAAGGTTGGCACGACGTAAGGCGAATACGTGAACGGGCTCGCCACGCTCCCCTTGGGCCGAAAGGGCGACATGACGCCGGCCAGGCGCTCGGCCCAGTCGCTGGGGCGAAACTTGCTGCCGCCGGAAGTAATACCCTGGATAATGAACTGCCTGACGCTTTCAGCCATCGTCGATGTGTGGGCGGAAGGAACTCCGCGGTGAAGAGGTCTCGTGAACCCGGTAGATCTTGGGTCCGATCCGTTGCACACCCGTGCTGCAGACGCCGATCGGACCGCCCGTACGCAGCGATGGCAGGCGCACGAGGTGCGGGCAACGCCGCAAAGGACAGCTGAGCATTGTAGCTTATCGGCCCACTCTCCCTCCACCCTTCCCTTGGCCCGGCAAGCTCGCCCCTCCCTTCGGCCCCAGTCGAGGGACGGCCCCGTGCGGCAGCCTGCAACAATGCCTCGGGTATCATTGCTCTTTTCCGCGAAACGAGCCGATGAGTCGATAGCCGCGCGGTGCCGGCCACCGCACGCTGATTCGGCAATTCTCTGTCAGAGGCGTCGTATGAACGCAAATCCCCAGCAAAACTCCAAGACTTCCCCGCCGTTGCGGCATTTCCTGCAATTCAATGATTTCACGCGCGACGAAATCGAATACCTGTTTTCCCGCGCCGCGCTGATCAAGCGCAAGTTCAAGAACTACGAGCCGCACTTCACCCTGAGCGACCGCACGCTCGCCATGGTGTTCGAGAAGGCCAGCACCCGCACCCGCGTCTCGTTCGAGGCGGGCATGTACCAGATGGGCGGCTCGGTCATCCACCTGACCACCGGCGACTCCCAGCTGGGCCGCGCCGAGCCGGTCGAAGACTCCGCGCAGGTCATCTCCCGGATGGTCGACCTGATCATGATCCGCACCTTCGAGCAGACCAAGATCGAGCGCTTTGCCGCCAACTCGCGCGTGCCGATCATCAATGGCCTGACCAACGAGTTCCACCCCTGCCAGATCCTGGCCGACATCTTCACCTACATCGAGCATTGCGGCTCGATCCAGGGCAAGACCGTCGCCTGGGTGGGCGACTCCAACAATATGTGCAACACCTGGCTGCAGGCGGCCGAGCTGCTGGACTTCAACCTGCACGTATCCACGCCGCCCGGCTACGAGCTCGAACCCGAACGCGCCGGCGTCGTCGACGCCGAACGCCTCAAGCAGTTCGCCGACCCCATGGAAGCCTGCAAGGGCGCGCACCTGGTCACGACCGACGTCTGGACCAGCATGGGTTTCGAAGCCGAGAACGAGGAGCGCCGCGCCGCCTTCGCCGACTGGTGCGTCGACGGCGAAATGATGGCCGTGGCCGACCCCGGCGCCGTCTTCATGCACTGCCTGCCCGCCCACCGCGGCGAGGAAGTCACGGCCGAGGTTATCGACGGCCCGCAAAGCGTGGTCTGGGACGAGGCGGAAAACCGGATGCACGTGCAAAAGGCCTTGATGGAGTTCCTCCTGCTGGGCCGTCTGGATTAGCCCCTAGGGAAGCCCACCCCCTTGCGGCCTACGGCCGCTCCCCCTCAAGGGGGCGGCGCTGGCGGACCGGCAAAGCCGGATCCGCGGCGCCCCGGGTCTAGTGCGGCTTTCTTGGGTTGCGGCACCGTTGCTACCGCTGGCAGCCAGCGAAGCACAGGTGCCACTCTACCCAAGATAACGGTCCTAGACCCAGGATTCGGCGGATCTGGCTCCGCCAGTCCGCTCGCATCGCCCCCTGGGGGGCGCCCGTCAGGGCGTAGGGGGTGGTACAATCCCAGATCGCCCTTGTCAGGCCGGGGGGCGATTGCACGATCCCGCGCATATGGCACGGAGCGCCCTTGGGTGCGCCCCATATCCGGTGACCTCGACCGGCCAGAATGCCGCGCTGCCAAGTGCGGGCCGTCCATGTCCTGGGAACATCAATGAGCGAAGTAAAGAAGGTCGTACTTGCCTACTCGGGCGGCCTTGACACATCCGTCATCCTGAAGTGGCTGCAGGATACGTACCAGTGCGAAATCGTCACCTTCACCGCCGACATCGGGCAGGGTGAAGAGCTCGAGCCGGCGCGCACCAAGGCCCTGAAGTTCGGCATCAAGCCCGAACACATCTACATCGACGACCTGCGCGAGGAATTCGTCCGCGACTTCGTCTTCCCGATGTTCCGCGCCAACACCATCTACGAAGGCGAATACCTGCTCGGCACCTCCATCGCCCGGCCGCTGATCGCCAAGCGCCAGATCGAGATCGCCCGCGAGGTCAAGGCCGACGCCGTTTCCCACGGCGCCACCGGCAAGGGCAACGACCAGGTCCGCTTCGAGCTCGGCTACTACTCCCTCGAGCCGGGCATCAAGGTCATCGCCCCGTGGCGCGAATGGGACCTGCTCTCGCGCGAGAAGCTGCTCGCCTACGCCGAGAAGGCCGGCATCCCCATCGAGATGAAGCACAAGCAGGGCGGCGCCCCGTATTCGATGGACGCCAACCTGCTGCACATCAGCTACGAGGGCCGCCACCTGGAAGATCCCAAGGCCGAGGCGGAGGAATCGATGTGGCGCTGGACGGTGGCCCCCGAGGCCGCTCCCGATGCCCCGGAATACCTCGACGTCGAATTCGAGCGCGGCGACATCGTCGGCCTGAACGGCAAGCGCATGACGCCGGCCGAGGTGCTGACCGAGCTGAACAAGCTCGGCGGCAAGCACGGCATCGGACGCCTGGACCTGGTGGAAAACCGCTACGTGGGCATGAAGTCGCGCGGCTGCTATGAAACCCCCGGAGGCACGATCATGCTGCGCGCCCACCGGGCGATGGAATCCATCACGCTCGACCGCGAAGTGGCTCATCTCAAGGACGACCTGATGCCGCGCTACGCCAGCCTGATCTACAACGGCTACTGGTGGAGCCCCGAGCGCAAGGCCCTGCAGGTGCTGATCGACCACACCCAGCAGGCCGTGAACGGATGGGTGCGCCTGAAGCTGTACAAGGGCAACGTGTACACCGTGGCGCGCGATTCCAAGAACACCCTGTTCGACCAGACCATCGCGACCTTCGACGACGACGGCGGCGCCTACGACCAGGCCGACGCGGGAGGCTTCATCAAGCTGAACGCGCTGCGCATGCGCATCGCCGAGAACGCCCGCCGCAAGCGCGGATGAGTCCGGCTGCCTATCCCTTTTGCAGCACCCGCCCGGCAACGGGCGCGCATTGACCACGATCGGCGGCCCCTGGCCGCCGATTTCGCATTCGCCACATCGCTCGTCCGACCGCCATGACCGAGAATGCCGTATCGCCTCTAGTCATCGTCCAGACCGGGGTACCACCCGCGCCGGTGTCCAGCCGGCACGGCACCTTCAGCTGCATGATCCGCCAGGCGGCTGCGCTGCATTCCCACGAAGTGGAGATCGTCGCGGTGCACGAAGGGGCACTGCTGCGGCCGCCTTCGAGCTATCGCGCCGCCATCATCACCGGCTCGCCCGCCATGGTGACGGACCGCGCCGAATGGAGCGAGCGGACCGCCGCATGGATACGGCAGGCGGTGGACGAGGGCCTGCCGATCTACGGCATCTGCTATGGGCACCAGTTGCTGGCCCATGCCCTGGGCGGCAGGGTCGATTACCATCCCAGGGGCCGCGAAGTGGGTACCCAGACCGTCGAACTGCTGGAGACCGCCGGCAAGGCCGCGCTGCTGGCCGGTCTGCCGACGCGCTTCCCGGCCCAGCTCATACACCAGCAGAGCGTGATGGAGCTGCCGCCGGGCGCGACCGTACTGGCCCGCTCGGAACATGACGCGCACCAGATCGTGCAGTACGACGACCACGTCATTTCGAGCCAGTACCACCCCGAGTTCTGCACCGGCATCATGGGAACGTACCTGGCGCACTATGGCCCCCGGCTGGGCGAGGAAGGCTTCGACGTCGACGCGCTGAACGCGCAATTACGCCCCACGCCGGAAGCGCAGCAGCTCCTGCTGCGCTTCGTCGAGCGGCACGTGCGCCGGCGGGAAGCGGCCTGAACCACCCCTGGCGCGCTGCCTTGCGGACGGCGTGCTAGCGATCCTCGATGCCCGGCACCACGACCGGCTCGGCCTCCAGCGTTACGCCGTAGCGGCTGTCCACGTCGCGGCGGATGGCCTCGGCCAGGGCCAGCACGTCGGCGGCGCGCGCGCCGCCATGGTTCACCAGCACCAGGGCCTGGCGCTCGTGCACGCCCACCGGCCCCATGCGGCGTCCTTTCCAACCGCATTGGTCGATCAGCCACCCGGCGGCGAGCTTATACCCCCCCGGGGCTTGCGGATACCCCACCAGGCCGGGAAAGCGGGCGCGCAACGCCTCGTAGCGGTCGGCCGGCACCACGGGATTCTTGAAGAAGCTGCCGGCATTGCCCAGCACGGCAGGATCGGGCAGCTTGGCGCGCCGGATCTCGCAAACCGCGTCGAAAATGTCGCGCACCGTGGGAGCCCCTCCCAGGCGCGGGTGGCGCTGCAGATCCGGGTAATCCATCACCGGCCGCCAGCGCCTGGGCAGCCGCACCCTTACCGAGGCGATGACCCAGCGGCCGGGCTCCCGCTTGAAGACACTGTCGCGGTAGGCGAAGGCGCATCGGGCCGCGTCCATGTCTACCCAGCGCCCCTCTCGCAGGTCGTAGGCGCGAAGCCCGGCGAACCGGTCGCACAGCTCCACGCCGTACGCGCCGATGTTCTGCACCGGCGCGGCGCCCACGGTGCCCGGGATCAATGCCAGGTTCTCCAGGCCGCCCCATCCGCGCTCGACACAATGGGTAACGAATTCGTGCCAAGACTCGCCCGCCGCCGCTTCGACGATGCGCGACTGCTCGTCCTCTTCCAGCAGGCGCACGCCGCGCAGCCCCATCCGGGCGACCAATCCCCGTACGGTCGGCGGCAGGACGAGATTGCTTCCCCCGCCGAGCACCAGGAGCCCGTCGTAGCGCCGAGCCAAGTCCGCCAACCGGGGCAGGTCCTGCGCGCGGCTCAGCATGACGCAGGCCGGGGCCACGCTCTCGAGCGCGAAGGTATTGAGCGTGGAGAGATCGCAGGCGCCGGGCACGAGGGCCGGGGCGGCGCCGTAATCGGGAGCAGCAACCAATCGGATCACCAGGAAAAGCTATCGAAGCGGGAACGGTTTTCCCGCGGCCCCGCCATCTTACTTGACTACAATTCTTCCTATTCCATCGACCGGCCCGCGGGCCGCCTGCCAGGGAGCCTACCCATGCCTACATTCGACGTCGTCTGCAAACCCAATCTGGTTGAATTGCGCAATGCCGTGGAGCAGACCAACAAGGAGATCGGCACCCGCTTCGACTTCAAGGGTTCGGATGCGCGTGTCGAACAGAGCGAAAAAGAACTCACCGCCTACGCCGACAGCGATTTCCAGCTGAACCAGGTGCGCGACGTGCTGCTGAACAAGATGTCCAAGCGCAACGTGGACGTGCGCTTCCTAGACCAGGGCAAGGTAGAGAAGATCGGCGGCGACAAGGTCAAGCAGGTGCTGACGGTGCGCAACGGCGTGCAGCAGGACGCGGCCAAGAAAATCGTCGCGCTGGTCAAGAACAGCAAGTTGAAAGTCCAGGCCAGCATCCAGGGCGACACGGTCAGGGTCCAGGGCGCCAAGCGCGACGACCTGCAAACGACCATTGCGCTACTGAAGAAGGAAGTGACCGACCTGCCGCTGGGGTTCGAGAATTTCAGGGAGTAGGGGTCCCCCCCTACGCGCTGACGCGCGCCCCCCAGGGGGCGGCACTGGCGGACCGGCGGAGCCGGATCCGCGGTGCCCTGGATTGGATCGCGGGGGGGGTGGCGTTTTTTCTGGGGCGCGTTAGAGCACGGGGCGCTTGAAGAGCATCGCCGGGTCGAGTTCCAGCGCCTTGGCGAGCTTTTCGATGTTGTCGACGGAAATGTTGACGCGCGCCCTTTCGACCTGACTGACGAAGGTCCGGTCGAGATGGGCGGCGAACCCGAGCTGCTCCTGCGACATCTTCTGCGCGACCCGAAACGCTCGGACGTTGTAGCCGAGAATCTCGCGCAGCGTCGTCAAGGACGCTGATGGGTTGGGGGATCTCAGTGGTGCGGGCATTGACGCATACTCCCCACGACGGCCGGTTACATCTACCGCTTTTACATCAACTTTATCGAGCGCGATTGCAACGCTTCGCAAAGCGCTTCAGTAAAAGTAATTGTGCCCCTGTGGGCAAGCGGGATATACCGGGCTAACCCTCGGTCGGCCGCCCGAATCGCGCCTCGCGCTCAACTCACCCAGTCGGGAAAACGTGCGCGTATCGACCGTTCGATGCCCGCGGCGTCGAGGCCCAGGCCCGCCAGCAGGGCGGCCTGGTCGCCGTGGTCGATGAAGCGGTCGGGCAGGCCCAGTTGCAGCACCGGCAGGGTCACGCCGGCATCGTTGAGCGTTTCGCATACCGCGCTGCCGGCCCCGCCCATGACGCTGCCCTCTTCCACTGTGACCAGGGCCGCATGCCGGCTCGCCAGATCGAGAATGAGTTCGCGGTCGATGGGCTTGACGAAACGCATGTCCACCACGGTGGCATCCAGCGCCTCGCCGGCCTTCAAGGCGGGCACGGCCAGGGTACCGAACGCCAGGATGGCGACGCCGGACGGGCCGCCGTCTCCGGTGCGTCCGCTGTCGCGCCGCACGACGCCCTTGCCCAGCGGCACGGTGTCCAGGCCCGCGGCGGGCGCCGCTCCCCTGCCCGCCCCACGCGGATAGCGCACGGTGGCCGGGCCGGGGTGCGCATAACAGGTAGAGAGCAGCAACCTGCACTCGGCTTCGTCCGACGGCGTGGCCACCACCATGTTCGGAACGCAGCGCACGAAGGCAATGTCGTAATTGCCCGCGTGCGTGGCGCCGTCGGCGCCCACCAGGCCGGCGCGGTCCAGCGCGAAGGTCACGTCGAGATTCTGCAGAGCGACGTCGTGGATCAACTGGTCGTAGCCGCGCTGAAGAAAGGTCGAATAAATGGCGACCACGGGCTTGAGCCCCTCGCAGGCCAGCCCGGCGGCGAAGGTCACCGCGTGCTGCTCGGCGATGCCGACGTCGAAATAGCGGCCGGGGAAGCGCTGCTCGAACTCCACCAGCCCGCTGCCCTCGCGCATGGCCGGGGTTATGCCGACCAGCCGGGAATCGGCCGCCGCCATGTCGCACAGCCAGTCGCCGAACACCTGGGTGAAGGTCTTCTTGGGCGGGGTGGAAGGCTTGCTGATGCCCACCGCCGGATCGAACTTGCCGGGGCCGTGATAGAGCACCGGATCCGCCTCGGCCAGCTTGTAGCCCTGGCCCTTGCGGGTGACCACGTGCAGGAAGCGCGGCCCGGAAAGCTTGCGCATGTTCTGCAGCGTCGGGATCAGCGAGTCGAGGTCATGGCCGTCGATGGGCCCGACGTAATTGAAGCCGAGTTCCTCGAACATGGTGGCGGGCGTGACCATGCCCTTGGCGTGCTCTTCGATGCGGCGCGCCAGTTCGAACACGGGCGGCACGTGCGACAGGACGGCCTTGCCCACGTTGCGGGCCGCGGCATAGAACCGGCCCGACATCAGGCGCGCCAGGTAGCGGTTCAGCGCGCCCACCGGCGGCGAGATCGACATGTCGTTGTCGTTCAGGATCACCAGCAGATCCACGTCGGGCATGACGCCGCCGTTGTTGAGCGCCTCGAAGGCCATGCCGGCCGACATGGCGCCGTCGCCGATGACCGCGATGTGCTTGCGCTGGATGCCGGCATTGCGCGCGGCCACCGCCATGCCAAGGGCGGCGGAGATCGAGGTCGACGAATGTGCGGTGCCGAAGGCGTCGTACTCGGATTCGCTGCGGCGGGGAAAGCCCGACATGCCTCCCATCTGGCGCAGCATCGCCATGCCGGCCCGCCGGCCGGTCAGGATCTTGTGCGGATAGGTCTGGTGCCCGACGTCCCAGACGATGCGGTCGTGCGGCGTATCGAAAACGTAGTGCAGAGCCAGCGTCAATTCGACCGTGCCGAGATTGGACGACAAGTGGCCGCCCGTGCGCGAGACGGACTCCAGCACGAAGGCGCGCAGTTCGTCGGCCAGCGCCGGGAGTTGGCAGCGGTCCAGTTTTTTCAGGTCGGCCGGAGAGTCTATGCGGTCCAGCAAATCGGTTGCCATGTTGCGGAATCTCCGTTCAGCGGTCGCGCAGGACGATGAAATCGGCCAGCGCGGCCAGGCGGGCGCCACCCGCCCCCAGCGGCGCGATGGCCTCGTGCGCGGCAAGGCGCAGGCGCTCCGCCAGGGCCCGGGCCTCCTCCAGGCCCAGGATGGATACATAGGTCGGCTTCTCGGCGGCGGCATCCTTGCCCGCCGTCTTGCCGAGCCGCGCCGAATCGGCGGTGACGTCGAGGATATCGTCGACCACCTGGAACGCCAGTCCCACGGCCTGCGCATAGCCGTCGAGCGCGGCGCGTTGCGCCGAACTGGCGCCGACGACGATGCCGCCCAGGGCCGCGCTGGCGCGCAGCAGGGCCCCTGTCTTCAGGCGGTGCATGGCCTCGAGTTCTTCGCGGCTGAGCGGCTTGCCGACGCTGGCCAGATCGATGGCCTGGCCCCCCGCCATGCCCTGGCTCCCCGCGGCTGCGGCCAGGGCCTGCACGGCCTGCACCGTCAAGCCGGGCGCGATCGGCATGGCCGCCAGCACATCGAACGCCAGCGCCTGCAGCGCGTCGCCCACCAGCAGCGCGGTCGCTTCGCCGAATTCCACGTGCACCGTCGGCCGCCCGCGACGCAGGACGTCGTCGTCCATGCAGGGCATGTCGTCATGGACCAGCGAATAGGCGTGGATGAGTTCCACGGCCGCGGCGGCCGCGTCCAGCGCGGCGTCGCCGCCGGCACCACCGGAGCTGCAGGCCTCGCCGGCGGCGTAGGTCAGCATCGGACGCACCCGCTTGCCGCCGCCCAGGACGGCATAGCGCATGGCCCGGTGCAGCGTATGCGGCAAGACACCCTCTTGGGGCAGCGCGCGCGCCAACGCGAACTCGGCCCGCTCGCCGCACGCCGACATCCAGGACGAAAAGCCGTCGCGACTGCCGGTCATCGATTCAATCCCCGGCTTCTTCGAAGGGCCGCAGCAGCTCGCCCTCGAGAACCCGGACCTGCTGCTCGGCGCGCGCCAGCCGGTCCTGGCATACGCGCACCAGCTCGACGCCGCGGCGATAGGCGGCGAGCGAAGTCTCGAGCGGCATGGAGCCGTCCTCCATCATCGCGACCAGCGCTTCGAGTTCGCCCAGGGCGGCTTCGAAGTCCTGAGGCAGGGCCTCCGGGGGGGTTGCGCCCGCCCCGGCTTCGGGAACATTCACTTGCTTGTCGGCCAATCACGCCTCCTGGATCTCAACGACGGCATCGAACCTGGAATTGTACGGGATCGCGGGGGCCGGCCCCTGCTTCAGCCGTCGCCCGGGCGGGGACTTATCCCCCCGTCCGGGGTACAATAGAGGGCTTGATCGGGCAGATCATTTTCTTCGCGCCAGTACCAGCTGCGAAGTTCCCATGCCGCTCCAGGTCGCGTAAGGGGCGGTGTCGCAGTGGCGTACTGGCTTCACAACTCTCGCGGAGGGAAGTCATGACCGATATCGGTCGCGTGGCACATGTGACGGCGAGCCGAGCGCAGCTCCCAGTCAGTGCCTATTTCGATAAAGCGCGCTTTGCGCGCGAAATGCAAACCATCTTTGGCCAGGCCCCCCTCTACGTGGGGCACCAGAAAAGCGTCCCCGAGGTCGGGGACTACCGGACCCTGATACAGGAAAACGACGGCCGCGTACTGGTGCGCAACCAGGGCGGCGTCGAGCTTTTGTCCAACGTGTGCCGGCACCGGCAGGCGCTCATGCTGGGACAGCACCCGTTCGGCCAGGAAAAGCAGGCCGCCCATTGCAGCGGCAACCTCGGCCGTCCGGGCAACATCGTCTGCCCCCTGCACCGCTGGACGTACGATGCGCGTGGCAAACTCATCGGCGCCCCGCTGTTCAGCGAAACGCCCGGGCTCGATCTGCAGCGCTTCCCGCTCCAGGAATGGAACGGTTCGCTGTTCGAGGCCCCCCGCGCCGGCAGCCGCAACGCCGCCGCCGAACTGGCATCCCTCCTGGGGAGGCCCGAATTCGACTTCAGCGACTACGTGCTGGATCGCGTGGAGGTGCACCAGTGCAATTACAACTGGAAGACCTTCATCGAGGTCTACCTCGAGGACTACCACGTCGGCCCCTTCCATCCCGGTCTGGGCCGCTTCGTCACCTGCGACGACCTGAGCTGGGAGTTCGGCGACTACTACAGCCTGCAGCGCGTCGGCGTACACAATGCGCTCGCGCACCCGGGTTCCGAGGTGTACCAGCGCTGGCATGACGCCCTGCTCGCCTACCGCAACGGCAGTGCGCCGGAGTTCGGCGCGATCTGGGTCACGCACTTCCCGACCCACATGATCGAGCTCTATCCGCACACGCTGGTATTGTCGACGCTCTATCCCAAGAGTCCGCAGGAAACCGTCAATATCGTCGAGTTCTATTATCCCGAGGAAATCGTCCATTTCGAGCGGGATTTTGTCGAAGCCCAGCAGGCGGCCTACATGGAAACCGCCGTCGAGGACGACGAAATCGCCGAGCGCATGGATGCAGGCCGCAGGGCATTAATGGAACGCGGCGCCGACGAGGCGGGCCCATACCAATCTCCCATGGAAGACGGCATGCAGCATTTCCATGAATGGTATCGGAAAGTGATGGACGAGCCTGAAGATATGTAAAGTCGTAACGCGTCTGACTGCCCCATCTCCAAGCGCCCCTCGCGGGCGCTTTTCTTTTGGACAATAAATACAAGGTGAATCAGGGGCCTTGAGAAGAATTACAAATGCACACACTGCCGCCTTGTCAAAACGTGGGGCGAACGCGTAGTTTCCCAAACAGGCGCTGGGTCTCTTTTTTGCTGACCCAGGTTTCGCCATCGGCAAAAAGAGAAGACAGGAGAAAAACATGCTGCACTACGCAGTCGTATTTTTCGTCATCGCCATTATCGCGGCGGTCCTGGGGTTTGGCGGCATAGCCGCCGGCGCGGCCTCTATCGCCAAGATATTGTTCTTTATTTTTATCGTGCTTGCCGTCCTGTCGCTCTTGAGCGGCCTTTTCCGAAAATAACCAGCATGCAAGGAGAAAAATCATGAGCGTCCGTACCCTGCTTATTGCCGGCATCATCGGCACCGCCACCGTCATGGGCGGCTGCGCCTCGACCCGCACGCAGCAATCCGCGGGCGAATATGCCAGCGACGCCGCCATTACCGCCAAGGTCAAGGCCGCCCTGGTCGCGGCCAAGGACGTCAGCGCCGCCGACGTCAACGTGGAGACCTTCCGCCACACCGTCCAGCTTTCCGGTTTCGTCGACTCCCAGGCGCAGGCGGCGCGGGCGGTCGAAATCGCCCGGGGCGTGGAAGGCGTCCAAAGCGTGAAGAACGACCTGCGGGTGAAAACCCGCTAAAGGCGGTTCTCGCCGGGAGCGCGAACCGCTCCCGGTAGCCCCCAAATGAAAATGGCCTCGCTTTACCGCGAGGCCATTTTCCATTGGACATCCCCGAAAGCGTCCCCGCTCCGGGGCGCCGGCGGATCCGGCGGGCCGGTCCGCCGCGCGGCGGGGCGTACTTGCCTGCTTATTTCGTCCCGCCCGCCGCCATCAAGGCGCGGATACGGTCTTCGATGGGCGGGTGCGAGGCAAACATCGCGCCCAGGCCCTTGCCGCCGGCGATGCCGGATGCTTCGAAGCTCTTGGGCAGTTCGCCGGGCTCCATGCCGCCCAGCCTGGCCAGCGCGCGGATCATGGGTTCGCGCGAACCGAGCAGGTAGGCCGAGCCCGCGTCGGCGCGGAACTCCCGCTGGCGCGAGAACCAGGCCACGATGATGGACGCCAGTATGCCGAACACCAGTTCGCAGACGATCACGGTGGCAAAGTAGCCGATACCGCCGGTGCGCTCGTTCTTGAGCACCATCTGGTCGACCACGTATCCCACGACGCGGGCCAGGAACACGACGAAGGTGTTGACCACGCCCTGGATCAGGGTAAGCGTCACCATGTCGCCATTGGCGATGTGCGCCACCTCGTGCCCCAGCACCGCGCTGATTTCTTCCTCGGTCATACCGCGCAGCAATCCCGTCGATACGGCGACCAGCGAATCGTTCTTGAACGCGCCCGTGGCGAAGGCGTTGGGCTCGCCTTCGTAGATGGCGACCTCCGGGCGGCCGATGCCGGCGCGATCCGCAAGCTGATGGACCGTATCCACCAGCCATTGCTCCTCGGCGCTGTTGGGAGCGTTCGGATCGATGACCCGCGCGCCGGTGCTCCATTTGGCCATCGGCTTGCTCATTAGCAGCGAGATGATGGAGCCGGTGAAGCCGACGATCAGCGAGAAGATCGCCAGTGTCGGGATGTCGAGGCCGTTGGCGGTCAGGAAGCGGTTGACGCCGAGAATGCTCAACGTCGCGGTCAATACCAGCATGACCGCGATGTTGGTCGCCAGAAAGAGCACTATGCGTTTCATGAGGGCTGGAAACTCCGAATACCTTTGATATTTTGTCCGGGGGCGGATTTTCCCCTCGGTCTGCCGGGAACCGCCCCGCGCGGCGCCGAATGTGACGGCAACGGACATCGGAAGTTCCCTCCGGCCGCCGCAGCGCGGACGAGAGGGTCGATACCCGTTTCCCGGTGAGGGCTATATGGTAGCCGGGACAACGGTTTCAAGGCCAATCCTGGGGTTAACCCCAGCGGCTACAATCTGGGCCTCCCCCATCCCGGCCCCTCCCCCATGCAAGCTCTCTGGATGCTGTTCGCCTCGCTGATGTTCGCGCTCATGGCCATGTTCGTGAAATTCGCGTCCGACGAGGCGTCCCTGGGGCAAATCATCCTGTTCCGCGGCCTGCCCACGGCGCTGGGCATCCTGGCGTGGGCCTGCGCCACGCATCGCACGATCATCCCGCCCACCTGGCGACTGCACGTCATGCGCAACGTCGCGGGAGTCGGGTCGATCTGGCTGTCTTTCTTCGCCATGGGACGCCTGCCGCTGGCGACCGCCATCACCCTGAACTACACGTCGCCGCTCTTCATCGCCGGCTGGATGACCTGGCGCGCGCACGACCTGACCGACAGGCTGCGCACCCTGGCGGTCGTCATCGGCTTCATCGGCGTAATCGCCATCCTGCGGCCTACCCTGGACCATTCCCAATGGCTGGCGGCGCTGCTGGGGCTGGCCGCGGGCAGCCTCACGGCCATCGCCGTCATGCAGGTGCGGTCGCTCGGCCAGGCCGGCGAACCGGAGTGGCGCATCGTGCTTTTTTTCGCCCTGTCGTCCTGCCTGACGGGGGGCATCGCGACGGTGCTCACCGGCTGGAGAAATCCTTCGCTCTACGGCTGGTTCACACTGCTGGGCGTCGGCCTGAGCGGCCTGCTGGGGCAATTCGCCATGACGCGCGCCTTCAGCCGCGGCTCGGCGGCGCTCTCCTCGGTGCTGCAATACAGCACCATTCCGTTCTCCATCCTGCTCGGCTACCTGTTCTGGGACGACCGGCCGGATACGCTGGCCTGGCTCGGCATGCTGCTGATCGCCGCCGCCGGGCTGGTGTCCACCTGGCGCACGCTGGTGGCGGCCCGGCGCAGTTCCTAGCCGGACCCGGCCCGCACGCGCCGCCTGGACGACGCCTCGGAGGGGGCCGGCAGGCGCGGCCGCCGGTGCTGGCTTGCAGCAAAACGCCGGCAGGTTCACACTTGGAGGCATTACGTTGCCGTTCCCGCCCATGTCCCTCAAGCTGTCCGTGCTCGATCTGAGCCCCATTCCTTCCGGCCACACCCCCACCGATGCCCTGGCGAACAGCGTGGATCTCGCGCGCCAGGCCGAAGCCGCCGGCTACCATCGCTATTGGCTTGCCGAACACCACAACACCGGCATGCTGGCGTGCTCGGCGCCCGAACTGCTGATCACGCGAATCGCAGGCGCCACGTCGCGCCTGCGCGTGGGCTCGGGAGGCATCATGCTGCCGAACCACAGCCCGCTCAAGGTCGCCGAGACCTTCCGTGTGCTGGAGGCGATGTTCCCCCAGCGCATCGACCTCGGGCTCGGACGCGCGCCGGGCACCGACCCTGTCACCGCGAGCGCGCTGCGGCGCGGCCATGCCGATGCCGACGACTTCCCCCGCCAGTTGTCCGATCTCGTCGGCTATCTCAAGGACGCCATGCCGGCGGACCATCCGCATGCCCGCGTCCGGGCTACGCCCGTGGGCGTGCCCTGCCCGCCCATCTGGATACTGGGCTCGAGCCTGTACGGCGCACGGGTGGCCGCCGCGAACGGCTTCGGGTTCGCCTATGCCCACCATATCGTGCCGGAAAACGTGCACGCGGCCATGCGGCTTTATCGCGAGGAATTCCGCGCCTCGCCCTTCGGCCACGAACCGCGCGCCATTCTCGCCGTCTCGGCCATCTGCGCGCCGACCGCCGAGGAAGCCGAACGCCTGGCCGCCACGGCCGACCTCAGCATGATGCGCACGCGCAGCGGCCGCACGCGCTATCCGCTCCCCAGCGTCGAAGAAGCGCTGGCCTATGCCTACCAGCCCGACGAGGAAGCGCTGCGGCAATACAACCGCACCCGGATCCACATCGGCACGCCCGGCGCGCTCGCCGCCTCGATAGGCGAACTGGCCCGCGCCACCGACGCCGACGAGGTCATGGTCAACACCATGATCCACCGCCACGAGGACCGGGTCCGCAGCTACCGGTTGCTGGCGCCGGCCCTAATGTCCTGACTCCGACCAACGCGCCTACCAAGGATCCGACATGCAGCTTCACGGGAAAGTCGCCCTCGTCACCGGTGCCGCCAGCGGCATCGGCAAGGAAATCGCCAATACGCTGGCGGCCGCCGGCGCGGCCGTCGCCATCGCCGACATCAATCTGCAGGCGGCGCAGGCGGTGGCCGACGAGCTCAAGCTGAAGGGCTGCCAGGCCATGGCGGTGGACTTCGACGTGACGGACGAAGCGGCGGTCGAGAACGGCACCCAGCTCGTGGTCGACACCCTGGGAAGCGTGGACATCCTGGTTTCCAACGCCGGCATTCAGGTCGTCAATCCCATCGATCAGTTCGCCTACGCCGACTGGAAGAAGGTCATGGCCATCCACGTCGACGGCGCGTTCCTGACCACCAAGGCCGCCCTCAAGCACATGTACCGCGACAATCGCGGCGGCATCGTCATCTACACCGGCTCGGTGCATTCGCACGAAGCTTCCCCGCTGAAATCGGCCTACGTCACCGCCAAGCACGGGCTGCTCGGCCTGGCCAAGGTCCTGGCCAAGGAAGGCGCCAGGCACAACGTGCGCTCGCACGTGGTCTGCCCGGGTTTCGTGCGCACGCCGCTGGTGGAAAAGCAGATCCCCGAGCAGGCGCGCGAGCTCGGCATCAGCGAAGAGGACGTGATCAAGAAGGTCATGCTGGGCAATACCGTGGACGGCGAATTCACCACCCTGCAGGACGTCGCGCAAACCGTCCTCTTTCTGGCCACCTTCCCCACCGCCGCATTCACCGGTCAGTCGTTCGTGGTCAGTCACGGCTGGTACATGCAATAGCCCGCATGGCCGCCGCCCGCAGCCCGCGCCGCGCCTCGCGCGGCTACGACACGGTCGCCCTCGTCCTGCAAGGCGGCGGCGCGCTGGGTTCGTACCAGGGCGGCATCTACGAGGGGCTTGCCGAAGCCGACCTGCATCCCGACTGGGTCGCCGGCATTTCCATCGGCGCCATCCACGCCGCCATCATCGCCGGCAACCCGCCGCAACGGCGCGTCGAACAGCTTCGTCGATTCTGGGACCATATCTGCCGGCCGCCGCTCCTGCCGCCTACGCCGGTCGATGCGCTGCGCGACACGCTGGCCCACCTGCCCGCCCCCGCCGGCGCGGCGCTCGGCGCCTGGGAAGCCTGGCGCGCCGTGCTGGAAGGCCAGAACGGCTTTTTCGTGCCGCGGCTGGCGCCGTCCTGGCCGCTGCAGCACAGCCCGGAAACGGCCAGCTTCTACGACAGCACGCCGCTCAAGCGCACGCTGGAGGAATTCGTCGATTTCGACTTGCTCAACACGGGCGCCACACGGATCTCCGTGGGAGCCGTCAATGTGCAAAGCGGCAACTTCGTCTATTTCGACAATACCGAGCAGGCGCTTACCGCCGACCACATCATGGCCTCGGCCGCCCTGCCGCCGGGGTTCGCGCCGGTGGCGATCGACGGCGAATACTACTGGGACGGCGGGATCGTCTCGAACACACCGCTCTACCAGGTCCTGAAATCGAGCCCGCGCCGCTATTCGCTGGTCTTCCAGGTCGACCTCTGGAGCGCGCACGGCCAACTGCCCGGCAACCTCAGCGAAGTGCCCATCCGCCAGAAGGACATCCAGTACTCCAGCCGCACCCGCCTGGTGACCGACTACATGCGCGAAGTGGAAGAGTACCGAAGCCTGCTGCGCGAATTGCTCAAGCACGTGCCGCCGGGGCATGCGCGGGAGCCCTGGATGCGCAGGGCCCGGGAACTGGCCAGCGACCGCCGCATCAACGTGATCCATCTCATCTACCGGGGCGTCAAGTGCGAAGTTCCCTACAAGGACTACGAGTTCGGCCAGCTGGGTATGGAAGAGCGATGGGCCGGTGGCTTGAGCGACATACGCCGTACACTTGAACATCCGTCCTGGCTCGACGTGCCCGGCGCCGAACATCCGTTCGTCACGCATGACGTGCACCGCCCCGGGCACGGGCGTCGATCGCCATGAACCCTTACCTCACGCTGTTCGACATCGCCGGTTTTGTCGCGCTCCTGTTGTGGGGCGTGCACATGGTGCAGACCGGCATCCAGCGCGCCTTCGGCCCGCGCCTGCGCACCATGCTCGGCGTGGCGCTGGGCAATCGCGTCTATGCCTTCTTCGCCGGACTGGGCGTCACGGCCATCCTGCAAAGCAGTACCGCCACGGGCCTGATCGTCGCCGGCTTCGCCGCCAACGGCCTGGTGGGGCTGGTACCGGCGCTCGGCGCCATGCTGGGCGCGAACGTCGGCACCACGCTCATCGTCCAGGTCCTGTCCTTCGACATCTCGCGCATCGCGCCCATCCTGGTGCTGATCGGCGTCGTGATGTTCCGGCGCGGCAACGCCACGCACGTGCGCGACTTCGGGCGGGTCTTCATCGGGCTCGGCCTGCTGCTGCTGTCGCTGCACCTGCTGCTGGCGCAGCTCGAACCCTATCGCGACCTGCCCGAGCTGCGCACGGCCCTGGAAGCCCTGTCCGGCCAGCCCGGCCTGGCCATCCTGCTGGCGGCGGTACTGGCCTGGGCGGCGCATTCGAGCGTGGCCGTGGTGGTGCTGGTCATGTCGTTCTCGGCCCAGGGGCTGCTGCCCATCGACGTCGCCTTCGCCCTGGTGCTGGGCGCCAATCTCGGCACGGCGGTCAACCCCATGCTCGAGGGCTCGGCCAAGGACGACCCCCAGGCGCGCCGGCTGCCGCTCGGCAATTTCATCAACCGCGTCATCGGCGTGCTCATCGGCTTGGCGCTGCTGCACCACATCCATCCGTGGATGACCGGCCTGGCCGGCGACAACGCCCGCGCCGTGGCGAACTTCCACACCGTCTTCAACCTCGCCCTTGCGGCCGTGTTCCTGCCGCTGTTGACGCCGTACGCCGCGCTGCTTCGCCGCTGGCTGCCCTCGAACCCGGCCAAGGCCGACCCGGGCCGTCCCATGTACCTGGACAGCGCGGCGCGAAGCATGCCGGTGGTGGCGCTGGGCAATGCCGCGCGGGAGGCCCTGCGCATGGCCGACACGCTGCAAACCATGCTGCATCATTCGCGCGAGGCGCTGGCCGGCGCCGACCGCAAGCGCATTGCCGAGGCCCGGCGGCTGGACGACGTACTGGACCGCCTGAACGGCGCCATCAAGACCTACGTCGCCGGCCTGGACCAGGACGAGTTGACCGCCGAAGACCGACGCCGAGCCGACGAGATCCTGACCTTCATCACCAATCTGGAGCACGCGGGCGACGTCATCGACAAGAACCTCCTGAACGACATCAGCAAGCTCAACAAGCGCGGGCTGACCTTCTCGCCCGAAGGGCGGCGCGAACTGGACGAGATGCACGGCCGGCTGGAGGTCAACCTGCGCCTGGCCGCTTCGCTGTTCGTGACCGAGGATACCCGCGCCGCGCGCCTGCTGGCGGCCGAGAAGGAGGCTTTCCGCGGCCTGGAGACCCGGGCGACCCAGGCGCATTTCGAACGCCTGCGCAGCGGCCGCATCGACACCACGGAGACCAGCGCGCTGCACCTGGACGTGCTGCGCGACCTGCGCCGCATCAACAGCCACTTGGTGGCCTCCGCGGCGTACGGCGCACTGGAGAATCGCGACGGATCGCCCCCCGGCTCGCTTGAACCGTCCGGCGTGGCGGAGCCGGCCGCCACCTCGGAGTAGCTCACGCCCGCTCAGCGGGCCGGATGCTGCGACGCCTCTTCCAGCGCGGCGGGCGCGCCATGCGCGTGCCCGTCGTCGTGGGCGTGATGGTGAAAGGCGGAATTGACCGCATAGATGGTCACCACCCCCGCGGCGATCAGCGCGAACTGCGGCAGGCTGTCGCGCAGCGTCGTCCGCCGCTGCATCTGCGGCATCAGGTCGGCCACCGCGATGTAGAGGAAACTGCTGGCCGCCAATGTCAGCACATAGGGCAGCCACTGCGTCGAACCGGCCAGCAGGTAGTAGCCCACCAGCCCCCCCGCGATCGCCATCAGGCTGGACAGCGCGTTGAACAACAAGGCCCGCTTGCGCGTGAAACCGGCGTTGACCAGGACGATGAAATCGCCCAGTTCCTGCGGGATCTCGTGCACCGCGATGGTCAGCGTCGTCAGCAGCCCCAGCATGGGGTCGGCCAGGAAGGCCGCGGCGATGACGATGCCGTCGCAGAAGTTGTGCAATCCGTCGCCCAGCAGCACGGCCAGCCCGCCCCGCCCGGCCTCGTGGGCGTCATGCCCGGGCGGGTGGCCGTGCCCGTCGTGCTCGTGATGGTGGTTGTGACGCAACACGGCCAGCTTCTCGAGCACGAAAAAGCCGAGCAGGCCGACCAGCAGCAAAGCGAACAGGACGCGCGTATCGGCTTCCGAATCGAATGCCTCGGGCAGCGTGTGGAGCAACGCCACCGACAGCATGATCCCCACCGAAAAGCTGATCATCTGGTGGAGGAAGCGCGCGAAATAACGGAAAGCCAGCCAGCCGGCGACGATTACCGACAGGACTCCGCTCGCCAGCGTGGCGAGCAGAATGTAAGTTAGGGTCACGGGACGCTCGTGAAACTCAGTTGCAGAAACGGAAGTATACGTAACTTCCCGCGTTTTACGAATCGAGATCGCTGGCGAGCAGCCTGCCTGTGCGGAACAGGCGTTCCCGCCGCAGGGTGGTGCTCAGGGGTTCATCCCGCCCCAAGGCCCGGGCATGGGCCGGCACCGTTGCCAGAGACGCGAGCATCCGCAGGCGGTCCTGAGCCGCCCAGGCCGCCAGTTGCCGGTCCGGATCCCAGACGGTCAAGTCCTGCCGCCGCAATTCCGAACGATTGAAATCCTTGAGGTTCCAGGTCAGCACCCGCACTTGGGGCGCGATCTGCAATCCCGCCCGGGCACGGCTGGCCAAGCCCGCCGCGATGACGTGCCGGTCCTTGGGATCGCTGTAGTGGAGCCCGGTCTCGTAGGCCGACACTTCGCCGGCATCGGCCTGCGGAAACCGCCGGCACATGGCCTGCCATTCTGCCTCGAGGACCTCCGGCGCCACGCCCCAGATGCGCGCGGCATTGCGCCGCCATTCCAGTCCTATGCGTTCGCTCCACACCGGGCGGAACCACCCCGCCTGGGCCATTTCCAGCAGCAAGGGCCGCAGGATGCTCGACATCAGCACGCAGGCGTCGAGGACCAGCCAGAGAGGCGGCCGGGCGGCCGCCTCGGGGGTTGCCGGCACCGACACCGGGCTCACAGATGCCGGGCGAACCAGTCCCGGGCCAGTCGCCAGCCCTCCTTGGCATCGGCCTCGCGGTAGCTCGGGCGGTAGTCGGCGTGGAAGGCATGCGGCGCATCGCGGAACACCACGAAGGTGGACTCGCGCGCCGCGCGGCCGCCCTTGGCCAGGGCGTCCTTCATGGCGTTGACCGAAGTCAGCGGTATGCCGGCATCCTGGCCGCCGTACAGGCCGAGCACCGGCGCCTTCAACTGCGCCGCCACGTCGACGGGATTGAGCGGCTGCAGCGGCGTGGGATTGCCTACCAGGCGCCCGTACCAGGCGACGCCGGCCTTGACCGCCGGATTGTGAGCGGCGTAGAGCCACACGATACGCCCGCCCCAGCAAAAGCCCGTGATGCCCAGGCGCGTGCGGCTGCCGCCGTTGGTTCCGGCCCAGCGGGCGGTGGCGTCGAGGTCGGCCACGACCTGCTCGTCGGGCACCTTGCCGACCACCTCGGCCTGCAGCTTGGCAATCTCGGTGTATTTCGAGGCATCGCCCTGGCGCGCGTACAGTTCCGGGGCGACCGCCATGTAGCCGGCCTTGGCCCAGCGGCGGCAGATGTCCTTGATATATTCGTGCACGCCGAAGATCTCCTGCACCACCAGGATCACGGGCGCATTCTTCTTGCCGGCCGGCGCCGCCCGGTAGGCGGGGATTTCGCCGTCCCGCACCGGAATCCTGACCTCGCCCGCCACCAGCCCGCTGGTATCGGTATGAATGGCGGTCTGGGCCATGACGGGGCCGGCGGCAAGGGCGAAGCCCCCGGCCAGCGAGGTGGTGAGAAAACCGCGCCGGTTCAGGCTGAGGGGCGGCAGGAGACTGTCGAACTCGGTACCCGGGCTATCCATGAAGCACTCCTAGCGGCACGACGTTTGAAAAACGCCCCCACGCTTGCCACTTCGCGGCGGCGCTGCCCCCCGAGGGGGCGCTTTTCATCTTGGGGCGGCCCGGCGATGAAAAACGCTCAGTCCGGCAGGGGCTCGACGGTATTCCGCCCTCGTTCCTTGGCGCGCTCCAGCGCTGCCTGCGCCTTGGCGAGCGTCGCCTCGAGGTCTGCCTGGGCCTGAGCAACCCCGATCGACAGGGTGATCTGCGTGCCTATGTGCCCGCGCAATGCGAACTGGCGCCCGCAGACATGCAGCCGCAGGCGCTCGCACATGGCGAGCGCATCGGCCAGCGGCGCGGGGATCAGCAGGGCGAAACGGTCTGCGGTCACGCGCGCCAGCATGTCCAGGGACGGCAGCAGATTTCTTGTCAGATCGGCCAACTGGCGCAGGATAGCATCGCCGGCGGTGCGCCCCAATGCCTGGTTCAGCCGCTCGAAGCGGTCGATATCGATCAGCGCCAGGCACAGGGGTTCGCCGTCGCGCGCGCAGCGGGCGATCTCGGCGGCATATGCCGATGCCATCCAGCGCCGGTTGTACAGCCCCGTCACGGCATCGTGGCTGGCCATGAATTCGATGCTCGCCGCCGATTCGCGGGGATCGTGCCTCAGGTTGGCGGCGCGCAGCCTGGCGCTGAGCATATCCAGGACATTGAGCGCGATGCGCGGCACGTTTTCCATGACGGTGCGCAGCCGGCGGGCGTCGAGCGCCACCAGCCGGGACGGCCATTGGGCCGCCACGTAGGCGGTGCCCCCCTCGGGCCCGATCAGGGCGTGCTCGCCCAGGCCGTCGCCGGGGACGAAGCGCGCCACCCGTTTCTGGAGATCGGGGTCGACGAATGCGGCCAACTGGCCCTCGACCAGCACGTAGACGTGGTGGTTCGGTTCGCCGGGCTGGAGCAGGATCGCGCCGTGCGGCAGGTGGGTGACGAACGCGAACCCCCGCACCTGGTCGCGCTGTTCGTCCGTGCAGCCGGCGAACAGCAGGGAACGGGCAAGGACGTCCAGGTCGTCAGCCGTCAGCTCGCCGGGGGCCCCGTCGACGGGAAGGTGGGAAGGAATGTGGCCGGTCATTCCCCGATTATCGGCACGCCACCGCGCAAATTGAGTTCGCCCTACAGTTATGCCCCAAGGCGTCCGATAAGCGGATCATGAGCACCCAGATCGCCTCCCGACCTCCTTCCGCAATCCACCCGGCCCGCCGCCTGCTGCGCGCCGGGTGCCGGCTCCTGGCCGCGGGCGCGCTGCTGGCGGCGGCCGGCTGCGATTACCTCGGCCTGCAGCCCATCTCCCAGATCGAGGCCCGGAAAGAGTCCGAGGGGCGTGCGATCGGCAGCGCCTGCCGGCAAGCCGGGCGCGCGCTCGAAGACTGCTACACCTTCAATCCGCACATGTCCAAGGCCGCCATCTTCAACGGCTGGAAAGAGATGAACGACTACATGCTGCAGAACAACCTGACCGAAGTCCGCCCCGAGGTGGCGCCGGTACTGCCCGCCGGAAGGGCCCGCGTCGAGGGCGCGCCGCGCTCGGCGCCGACGGACATGTCGGCGGCGGGCCAGCCCGCCAAGCCGCCGGCACGCACCACGCTTTACGCCGCACCGTAACGCCGGGCGCCGCAGCCGCCCGCCTCGCCCCTCCGACCACGGCGGCGCGCCCTCTCCGCCCGGAACGCGCGCCCTTTGATGCCTGGAGCCTATCATGTTCCGTCGCCTGCCGCTCGTCGTCCTCGTCCTGGCCGCCCTCTACGCCTGCATCGACCCGCCGGCGCCTCCCTCCACCGCTGCCGCGCCCTCGCCGGGATCGCAGCTGCATGGATTGCCGCGCTACGATGCCGAACTCATCTACGCGGATTTCGCCGCGCAAGATGCGGAGGCCATCGAGAAATACCGGCGCGCGCCCTTCGTCGTTACGGGACGGCTGCAGAAGATCCATGCCACGGGAACGCGCGAGCTGCAGCTGGACCTCAAGGCCTCCGATCCGGCGCATCCGGTTCGCGCCTGGCTCAAGTCCGACCTCGCCTGCGACGGCGGGCACCGCTGCCCCGAGCAGGTCGCGCTCGACATGCTGCCGCGGGGCTTCAAGGTCTACCTCGAATGCAGCCGCGCCGACATGGAGGGCGGCACGCCCACGGTGGCCGGATGCGTACTGACGGGCGGCCCCGGGCGACTCCACTGAAGACGGCGCCCGTGGGCATGGCGATTGCTGCCTCGGGGTTTTCCGCAAGGAGACCCATCATGCCTGAACGCAAGACCATCGAGAAAGCCAAGCAGGACAAGCGCCAGGGCAAATCCGCTTCGACCCAGGCGGGCGAATTCGTCAAGGAACAGATTCACCACGTGCGCGAAGGCAAGCACGGGGTGCGATCCAGCAAGCAGGCGATTGCCATCGGCCTGTCCGAGGCGCGCCGTAGCGGCGTGGATTTGCCGCCGCCCAAGGCAGGGCGCAGCAGCAAGAAGACCCGTGACAAGGCCAAGCAGGATCTGAGCAAGGGCGATGAAGCGTCGCACAAGAAGTCGGCCACGCGTTCTCGCGCCACCAAGACCGCCTTGAAGCGGGAAAGCAAGAAGGGCGCATCCAAGGAAGCGCTGGCGGCTCACGCCAAGACCGCGGCCAAGCGGCGCACGGCAGCGGACCGCTCCGCGGCCGCCAAGAAAGCTGCCCGGACCAAGGGAGCCGCCGGGCGATCGGCCGCAGCCAAGAAGGCAGCCCGGACCCGGGCGGCCAACCGGCATGCGTGACGCGCGGTCAGTGGACCAGCGCGACTTTACGGGCAATGACCTCGGCGCATTCGTCGCTGTCCGAAGCCTGGAAAAGGCGGTGGACGACGAATTCGGTGCCGGGGTCGACACCCAGGGCTTCGGCGGCGGCGCGCCGGACTTCGGGGCTGGGGTTGCAGCAGTAGACGCCGGCCTTCTCCGCCGCGGCGGCGGGCTCGGCCCCCAGGTTGGCCAGCCACTCGCGATCTTCGTTGAGTGCGCACCAACGCTGTTCGCCGGCCGCGTCTTTGGCGGCAACGACAAAACACACCAGCTTCTTGCGATCAATCACCATAACCATACATACGGCCCTCCAGCGTGCGCCCATCGTAGACCAATCGGGCCGTGATGTCAGCGCCGCCACACTGGGAAATCTACCTATGCCGAGATTGGCGGAAACCCTTGCAGAAACGCCGTTTCCGGGGAACCGTTAAGATGCTGGTTAGACTCGTTCCGACCCGGACAATTCCATGAAAGCCATAGAAGGAGCCATCGTGACCGACCCTGAATTCCTCAAGGGACAAATCACCGCCTTGCAGAACGTCGTGAGCATGCTGATTTCGGCCCACCCGAATGCGCAGCAGTTGCGTCAAGTGATGCAAGCCATCGCGCAACAGGTGGAGCCGACGCTCAACGAGGCTCATCCCTCGTTCAAGAAAGGCTGGCAGAACGTGATCGCCACGCTGTGCCAGACCGACGACGAGGCGGCGCCCGACAAGAACGAGCAGCATTGAGCCAGGCCGCCGCACGCGGGCCTCATGCCGTTGCGGCGCGATCCGCATAGTGCGGCAGGCGGGCCAATGCGTAGCGCGCCGCTTGCTCCCGGATATGGTTGCGCCCGCCCATGAATCGGCGGGTTTCGCTGTATACGTCGATGGCGTTTCCGTCGCGAAAGGCCCACGCAAAGCACTGCGTGCCGGCGGCCACGCCCTCCCCTCCGCCATCGGCGACCCCGGTATTGGCAATGGCCACGTTGGCGCGGCTGCGGGCAAGCGCGCCGCGCGCCATCGCGCACGCCACCGGTTCGCTCGTGAGATTGTAGGCGCGCAGTATCCGCCCCGGCACCCCCAGTCCGCGCAGCTTGGACTCGGGGGAATACGCCACGAAGGCGCAATCGAGCAATGCCCCCGCGCCGGCGACGTCGGCCAGCATCGCGGCGATCAGGCCCGCTGTGCAGGATTCGGCCGTGGTGAGCAGCAACCCCCGTTCATGCATGTAGCGGGCAATGTGTTCGACAGTCTGCACGCGAGGCTCCGGTAGTGTGGATGGCCCGCTTCAGCACGCACCGTACCCGTGCCGCGCACAGGCTCGATTGCGCAAGGATGAGCAAATATCCAGGGCGCCATGTAAATCCTGCGCCGCTTTCTACGAGATACCGGGCGCCATGGCAGGGGGCACGCCCGGGACGAGGGCGCCGCAGGGAGGCACAAGGCTTGCGAATGGGCCGGCCCCTGTCGAACGATCCTTTTTGGAGGACCCTCATGCCTACGCCTACGAGCCAGAAGCGCCCCCGAGGCTTTGCCGCCATGGACCCGCAAAAACAGCGCGCCATTTCCGCCGAGGGGGGCCGAGCCGCCCACCAATCCGGCAATGCGCACGAATTCAACTCGGAAGAAGCCCGGGCCGCCGGCGCCCTCAGCCACGCGCACCGGCGGCGCCGCGCGGCCGAAGCGCAACAAGCCCAGGCCCAGAACTCCACCCGGGAAGAACCGGTACAGGCGAGCCCGGGAAGCTCGTGAATCCGCGCGGATCCGTCCCGCATGGCGGGCCGGATCCGTTCCCGTTCATCCCAGTCCTAGCGGAACAACTCTCCCGACGCGCGGGCCGGCTCCGAAATTCCCGCCAGGGTTTCGTCCGTCCCGCCGGTCTTGGTGGCCAGGTCACCGAGCGACACCATCCCGACCAGCTCATTATTCTTCCCCAAGATGGGAAGGCGGCGAATCTGCTCGTCCCGCATCTTGGCCTTGACCGTATCCGCTTCCTCGTCTTCGTAGCACCAGCTCACGTGCGGCGTCATGGCCTCCCTCACGCTGGTGGTGGCCGGCGCCCCCGCGGCCGTGCACCGCACGGCGATGTCGCGGTCGGTGACCACGCCCACCAGGCGGCGGCCGTCGCAGACGGGTACGGCGCCGATGTCCAGATCGGCCATCAGTTGCGCGGCGCGCTGGACCGACTCGTCGGCGGATAGGTAGGCAACATCGCGGGTCATGATTTCTGCGATCTGCATGGGACTCTCCTTGAAAAGAAAAAAGCCGCGGCGGCGGCGGGCCGGTTGCAGCAACCGGTATGCCCATGGCGTTTTGGCGCCGCGCAGCGGGCAGGCAACGCGCGAAGGCGTTCCCCGCTTGATTTTCTTCCTGGTTCCGTCGGATACTGTATATACATACAGTATCAAGCATGGAGCAGCCATGTACACCGTCACCCTGCAAGACTACCCTCAACTTCCCGACGACCTCCGGCGCCAGGCCGAACGCCGCTATGCGCGCACCCTGGAAAAGACCCTGGGTGGCATTGAAGGCATCGCGGCCGCCTACAAGGCCTGGAACTGGGCCGAGGAATCCTTCGGCGAGCTCTCCGAAGAAGAACGATCGCTGGCCTTGCGCTGGCAGCGCGCAGCCATGAGGGCGGCGCAGGAAGGATTCGCCTCGCTCGGCGAAACCGATTCCGCCTATTTCGAAGTGCGGCTCGAACGCTAATGCCCGGCTTCGGCTCCGCTCGCGCCCGGAAATCTCGCCGATTCGCGCATTCGCCAGAATTTCGCTAGAATAGCGGTCTCGCGTGAATCGGCCCTGCCGGTTCCGTGGTGTTCCAGCGGTGGCTGTAGCTCAGTTGGTAGAGTCCCGGATTGTGATTCCGGTTGTCGTGGGTTCGAGTCCCATCAGCCACCCCAGTGATTCCGCGCAAGCCCCATGCTTGATTGAAAGGCCCTTCGGGGCCTTTTCGCTTTTCCGCGGTACGGAGTCCACGCGTCGAGCGTCCATACCGCGGTCACACGGCATTGCTAGCTTCTTCGGCATCCCCGGGAGTCGCCGATGAAACTGACCCGCCTCAGCATTGCTACCTTCAACCTGTACAACCTCAACGAACCTGGCCGCCGGATCTACACGGGCGAAGGTTGGAGCGAGGAACAATACGCGCTCAAGATCGATTGGACCGCCAGCCAGCTCAAGCTGCTCGAGGCGGACGTCTTCGGCTTCCAGGAGCTGTGGCACGCCGACTCGCTCGCACGCGCCGTGCAGGCATCCGGCCTGGGCGCGCGCTACGACATGCTGGTCCCGGAGGACGCCGACGGTACGAAAATCGTCTGCGCGGCCATCGTCCGCCAGGGACTGCTGGCCGGCGAGGCCGAGTGGATCAGCGATTTTCCCGAAGCCTTCGTACTGCGCTCGGAGGGCGACGATCCGCAAACGCCGCAGATCGACGTGAACATCCAGGGCTTTTCCCGGCCCGTGCTGCATTTCACGATACAGCCGCGCGAGGATGGGCCGCTGGTCCACGTCTATGTATGCCACTTCAAGTCCAAGGCGCCGACCCAGGTGTACAGGGAGGACTGGTACCTCGGCGACAAGCGTGCCTATGCCAGGCACGCGAAGAACCTGGGCGCGGCCATCTCCACCATTCGCCGCACGGCCGAAGCGGCGGCGCTGCGCTTCCTGCTTACCGAATCGATGAAAGGCAACGACACGCCCGTAATCGTGCTGGGCGACATCAACGACGGCCAGCACAGCAACACCGCCAACATCCTGACCGACCAGCCGCGCTACCTCGTGGGCGACTCGGAGGGCGGCGGCGACGTGGCGCTCTACACGGCGCAGACGCTGCAGGAGTACCGCGATACCCGGGACGTGTACTACACCCACGTGCACCAGGATATCCGCGAATCGCTGGACCACATCCTGGTAAGCCAGGAGTTCTACGACAACAGCCGCAAGCGGCTATGGATGTTCGACGGCCTCGTGATCAACAACGACCATTTGAACTTCCCCGACCACAAGGGCCTGGGCACCAACGACCACGGCATCATCCGCGCCACGTTCAAGTACCGGCCGGCGAGCGCGTCTTCGCCGGCCTGAGCGGGCCGCCGGAAAGCAAAAAGCCCCTGCGAACAGGGGCTTTTTCTCGGCCTTCGAGCTTCTTTACAAGACGCGGATCTTGGAAGCCTGCGGTCCCTTCGGGCCCTGGACGGCTTCGAAGCTCACCTTCTGGTTCTCGTACAGCGTCTTGCGTCCTTCGGCCTGGATTTCCGAGAAATGGGCGAACAAATCCTTTCCTCCGTCATCCGGCATTATGAATCCGTATCCCTTGTCGTCGTTGAACCATTTGACAATGCCTGTGGCCATGATGCATTTCCTTCTTTGATATATGTACTTGCCGCGAATACCACCAACCGGAATCAAGAACGGGCCGAGACCAAATGGAGAGCCGACGCCAACCAAACCGAACAGAACCCTGACCTGAAACCTTGAAAATGACTATGCGGCGCATTGATCGCTTAGTCAACCCATTTCCGTTTCCGACGGATACATCCATATTGCCGAGAAGCGACCGGTATTTGAATCCACGATCCTCATATATCGGGATCTAAATACGTGCCGGCTGGCGTCATGGCAGCAAGTTGCAAGAAATAACGCGGCCTATCGGCAACAATGTGGACGGAATCAACGATTTTTTCGAGGGTTTACACGTAGTTTTGCCAGGGTGTTTTCCGAAAACCTATCGTTTTCCCTTATAAGGGAAATACCTATAAAAATTTCCCGACGCGAATGGAATGGTCTAGAAAAATTTACAAGCACGCCATCCCATAATTACATGCGCAGCCACGCATAATCGCGCGCCAGTATGGCCGGCGCGGGGCACGGGGTTTGCGGGGAAATACAAAGCGGTTAACGGGCCGCGCCCGGCCGATCCGAGGGTCGTGAAGCCGGAGCGAATTCATAATCGAGGAGAAGGTTTATGAATCAGCAGAAGCGCCAATCCCCGGGCTCGCAAAGCCAGGAGCAGCAACAGCAGCAACCCGGTACGCAGCAGCAGGGCCAGCGAGGATCGCCCTCGCAGCGTCCGCAAGTCCAGCCCAACCAGCCGAACACCGGCCAACGCCAGCAGGAGCAGCAGCAGCAACGCGGCCAGCAGACGGGCCAGCCGCAGAAGTCCGATCAATAAAAGCGCAGTCGTCCACGGCGGCCTTCCCGGCCGCCTGGGCAACGCTGCCGGGCAAGGCCTATGAAGGCCGGTGGAAAGCAGTCTCGCCGGACACGTGCGTCGCCCGGGGTGATTGGCGACAGGCTCGTTTATCCCGCCCGGGGCGGGCGTCACTTGCCCTTTTCGAGCTTGTCGATATAGCGCTTGGCGACTTTCTCGGCATACCGGTGAGCCTCGAACTCCGTGCCGAAGACCTGGTCGTCGCCCAGGTGCTGTTCGGCGGGCACCGGATGGAAGCGTGACGCCGGATCCAGCGACACGGTGGCGCTTCCCTCGAACAATACCGTCATGCCATCGCGGGGGTGATTGACGGGCCGCGCCACCGTGCGGATGTAATAGCCCTTGTAGTGGTCTCCTGCGCCTTCGGACATAGGAATCTCCTGCAGACAGTACCTTCTTGAGGCAAGAAGACGGGTCCGAAAGTTCAACCCGCTCTCGTTTCTCCGGCCGCTCAGCGTACCTGTCCGGCCTGGGAATTTCCCTTGGGAATACCACTTGCTGAACCGGACGGCCCGATAAAAACAACCGGCAATCTGCATGAATGCGACGTACTCCGATGAAATCTGGTGGAAAAGCGCGGTGGTGTACCAAATCTATCCCCGCTCGTTCGCCGACTCCAATGGCGACGGCATCGGGGATATTCCCGGCATCCTGGCGCACCTGGACCATCTTTGCAGGCTGGGCATCGACACGATCTGGGTATCGCCGGTCTTTCGCTCGCCCATGGCCGATGCCGGCTACGACATCAGCGATTACTGCGACATCGATCCAATCTTCGGCACCCTGGACGACGCGCAGCGGCTGATCGACGAAGCCCATGCGCGGGGGCTGCGGCTGCTGTTCGACTTCGTGCCCAATCACACCTCGGACCGGCACCCCTGGTTCATCGAATCGCGCTCGTCGCGGGCGAGCCCCAAGCGCGACTGGTACATCTGGCGCGACGAGCCCAACGACTGGCGGGCGGCGCTGGGGGCTGGAAGCGCCTGGACCTGGGACGAAAAGACAGGGCAATACTACCTGCACTTCTTCCTGCCCCAGCAGCCCGACCTCAACTGGCGCAACCCCGAAGTCGTGGAGGCGATGCACGGCGTGCTGCGGTTCTGGCTGGATCGCGGCATCGACGGCTTTCGCATAGACGTCGCCCATTGCACGGGCAAGGATCCGGCGTTCGCCGATCATCCCCGGTGCCTGGCCGGCGAGCCGCTGGCGGATTTCAATGACCAGCCCTATAGCCACGAAGTGCTGCGCGGCATCCGGCGCCTGGTGGAAAGTTACCCAGGGCAGCGCGTCCTCGTGGGCGAAGTCAACATCCGTTCGACAGCCAGCGTAGTCCAGTACTACGGCGCCGGCGACGAGTTGCACATGTCGTTCAACTTTCCGCCGCTCGACGCGCCGTGGGATCCGATCGTGTTCCGCACCTGCATACGCGAAGTCGATGCCCTCCTGCGGCCGGCCGACGCCTGGCCGACATGGGTGCTGTCGAACCACGACAACGTACGCCATCGCACCCGCTACGACGGCTCGCTGCGCCGCGCGCGAGCGGCGGCGGTCATGCTGCTCTCGCTGCGTGGCACGCCTTTCCTGTTCCAAGGCGAGGAACTGGGGCTGGAAGACGCCCGCATCGACCCCGAGACCCAGGTGGATCCGGGCGGTCGCGACGGCTGCCGGGCGCCGTTGCCATGGACCGAAGCGCCGCCGCACGGATGGAACGGTGCCCGTCCCTGGCTGCCCTTCCCGCCCCAACCCGCGGAGCGTTCGGCCGAACGCCTGTGGGCCGATCCCGGTTCCATCCTGCATCTCTACCGGCGCGCGCTGCAAGTGCGCAAGGCCAGCCTCGCGCTGCGGCTGGGCGATTGGGAGGAACTCGACTCGCCGCCCGAAATCCTCGCGTTCCGGCGCCGGTGCGGCGACGACGTGCGCCTGGTCTGCGTGAACTTCGCCGAGCGTACGCTGCAATTCAAGCCGCCGGGCCGATGGCGCATCGCGCTGTGCAGCGAAGGCCAGGCTGCCGGCACGCTCTTCCCTGACCGGGTCGAAGGCGAGCAGGCCGTGATACTGGAACCGGAGGAAGCCTGACCATGCTGCCGCTCTGGTACCGAAACGCCATCATCTACCAGGTCGACCCCAGCCTGTTCCGCGACGCCAACGGCGATGGACGGGGCGACCTGCAGGGGATCGCCGATCGCCTCGAATACCTGCGGGGCCTGGGGGTGACCTGCCTGTGGCTGATGCCCTTCTATGCCTCACCCTTCCGCGACGGCGGCTACGACGTGACGGATCACCTCTCGGTGGATCCCCGCTTCGGCGGCCTGCCCGACATCGTCGCCCTGCTGGAGAAGGCGGAGGAACTGGGCCTGCGCGTCATCATCGACCTCGTCGTGCAGCACACCTCGGATCGCCATCCCTGGTTCCTGGAGGCGCGCAACGACCGGCATTCGCCCTACCGGGACTATTTCATCTGGGCCGATTCTCCGGAGCCCACCGACGCCAAGCCTATCTTCCCGACCGTCGAAGACAGCGTGTGGTCCTGGGACGAGAAGGCCGGCCAATACTACCGGCACGTCTTTTATTCACACGAACCGGATCTGAATCTCGGCAATCCCGCCGTGCGGCGCGAGATCGAACGCATCATGGACTTCTGGCTGCGGCTGGGCGTCTCGGGCTTCCGCGTCGACGCGGCCTCGCACATGATAGAAAGCGCCAAGGCGAGCGATCCGCGCGACGGCGGATTCTGGCTGCTCAACGAGATGCGCAGCTTCATCTCCCAACGGCGCGCGGATGCCGTCCTGCTCGGGGAAGTGGACGTCCCGCCGGCCGAATACGCCCATTACTTCGGCAACGGGGACAGGCTCACGCTGGTGCTGAATTTCTGGCTCAACAACTATCTTTATCTGGCCCTGGCCCGCGGCGTCGCCGAACCGCTGGAACAGGCGCTGGCCAAGCAGCCCGTGCCGCCCATGACCGCCCAGTACGCGCTCTGGCTGCGCAATCATGACGAGCTCGACCTGGAGCGCCTCTCCGAATCGGAGCGCGAAGAGGTCATGGCGCGCTTCGCGCCCGACCCGGAAATGCGCATCTACCATCGCGGCATCCGCCGCCGCCTGCCACCCATGCTGGGAGGCGACCTGCGCAAGCTTGCCCTGGTGCACGCCCTGCTCTTCTCGCTGCCTGGCACGCCCATCCTGCGCTATGGCGAGGAAATCGGCATGGGAGACGATCTCTCACTGCCCGAACGGCTGTCCGTGCGTACGGCAATGCAATGGTCGGACGAACCCAATGCCGGCTTTTCGACGGCCGGGCCGGACCGGCTCGCGGTGCCGCTGATCCGGGATGGCCCCTATGGCTACCGGAAGGTCAATGTCTATGCGCAATCGCTGCGCGACGATTCGCTGCTCGCCAAGACCGGCAAGATGATCCGCGCGCGGCTGGGATTGCAGGAAGTCGGCAGCGGGCGCTGCCGGGCCGCCCGCATCGACTGCCCGCAGGTCCTCGCGCTGCGCCACGAACTCGACGGCGTGGCAGTGCTGACACTGGCCAACCTGGGTCCGAAGGACGTGGAATTCGTGATCCACGACGAGGACTGCCAGGAACTGACGGACATCATGGCCGACAGCCCCTACGATCCGCCCGCCGGTCATCCGGCGCGCATGCGCCTGCGCGGCTACGGCTATCGCTGGCTGCGTCCGCGGGCCACCCTTTGATCAAACCACTTCTGGAGACGCGCCATGCAAGCGCTGGGAAAACGCCGCTGGGTCATCGCCGAAGGCTACCTGCCGCCTTCAAGCACCGGCGACGCCCGCCAGACCGTCAGCCACGAGACGGCCTGCATGCTCAATACCGGCGATGCGCCGGCCCATGTGAGCCTCACGGTCTTCTTCGCCGACCGGGAACCCGCCGGCCCCTACCGATTCACCGTCGCGCCCCGCCGCACGCTGCACCTGCGCTTCAACGACCTGCGGGACCCCGAGCCGATTCCGCCGGACACGGACTACGCCAGCGTCATCGAGTCGGACGTACCCATCGTGGTGCAACATACCCGCCTCGACTCCCGCCAGGCCGCGCTGGCGCTGATGACCACCATCGCCCACGGCATCGATTGAGACGCCGTGCCTCGCGCTACTCGCGCTTGATGACGCTGACGTTGCCGTCGGCCTCGAGGTAAAGCGCCTTGACCTGATCGATCGATTCCACGCCTTGCTGGCGGTACTTGGCTTCCAGCTCCTCGTCGGTGATCGACTGGCGGCGCATGTTCTCGCGCAGTTTCTTCCCGTCTCGTATAAGCATGACCTTCTTCGGATCGACGAAGCGGCGAAAGAGCGGGAAGTGAAACGCCAGCCGGTCCAGGAACATGTTCCAGGCCACCAACGTACAGACGAGCAATGCCGCGTCCGCCACGCTCTTGCCCTCGCCCGCCATCCCGTTCTGGGCGGCGTCGGCCACGATCACGATCAGCAGGATGTCGGCGATGCCCATCGATCCCACGTCGCGCCGGACCACGAAGCGGAACAACAGGAACAACAGCCAGTACATGGCGGTGCCGCGTACCAGCGTCTCGACCGGCGGTATGGAGAAAACGAAAATCTCGGACCATTCCACGTTCAGCCAATCCAAGGCGATCCCCCGGAGTCAGGATGGCGGGAGTGACGCAAGAAGCAGGCCCGACCGTACGGAACGTCGTTCCAGGGGTGGCGGGTGGCTGGGGAGGCATGCGGGGCAGGACGCGCGCGATGGCGGAACTCGCCCGAAGGCCGCGAGCGGGTGTGGCGACCCGGGCAGCATGTGGCGCGGCGGACAGGAATCGAACCCGTAACCCCAGGCTTAGAAGGCCTGTGCTCTATCCAGTTGAGCTACCGCCGCCGCGGGCGCAAGTTTACCACCAGCCCCTTGCCGGCGTGGAGGCGCGCGCCACGTCGCTGGGCTATGACGTCAACCGCTACAAGCTGCTGGCGTTCGTGCTGTCGGCGGCGCTGACGGGGCTGGCCGGAGCCACGAAGGCGCTGGTGTTCGTGTCGGCCATCCTGAGCGATGTGGTATGGCAGATGTCGGGCCTGGTCATACTGATGACGCTGGTCGGGGGGATGGGCACACTGACCGGCCCCATGCCGGGCCACCCATCATCGTGGTGGTGGAGAACAAGATCGGCGAAGTCGGCGCCGCGCTCGCCGATGCCACCGGGATAGGCTGGTTTGGAGGACTGGGGGAATCGGTCACCATCGTGACCGGGCTGATTTTCGTCGTCTGCGTGCTGGCCTTCCGGCGCGGAATCGTGGGCGAGTGGACGACATGGCCGGCCCGCCGCCGCCCGGCCTTGGCGCGGCCGTGACTCGGTGCGTCAGGCGCCGCCGGCGAGGAACGCTAGCAGCCGCCGCTCGGCCGCGCTCAACCCCCGCGGTCCGCCGGCCGGCCACGTCGACGGCAGCGTTCCTTCCAGGTAAGCCTCGATGATGGCCGGATGGATGTAGCAGGCCCGGCACACCGCCGGCGTATTGCCCAGCCGCTGCGCCACCGCGCGGGTCACTTCGACCACCGCCGCCCGGGCTTCCTGCCCGCCGGCGCGCGGCATGGCCCGCAACCATTCCAGGGCCATCACCGATCCGGCCCAGGTCCGGTAGTGCTTCGCGGTAAAGTCACCCCGACCGGCCTCGCGCAGGTACGCGTTGACGGCCGAGGAATCGATGCCGTGCGGCTGGCCCGCCTCGTCCAGGTAGTGGAACAGGGTCTGCCCGGGGATCTCCATGCAACGGCGCACCACGCTCGCGACGCGCCGGTCGGCGATCGCGACGTCATGCTCGACGCCGCTCTTGCCGCGAAAGCGCAGGCGGATGCGCGTGCCCGACATCGATGCATGGCGGCGCCGCAGCGTCGTCAACCCGAACGACCGGTTCTGCCTCGCGTAGGCGCGGTTGCCCACGCGCACCAGCGTGGTCTCGAGCAGGCGGACCACCGCCCCCAGGACTTTCTCCTCGCCCAGCCCCGGCTGCGCGAGCGCGCGGTCCACACGGCGCCGGATGCGAGGCAGCGCCCGGCCGAACTCGGCGAGCTGGCCGTACTTGTCCGCGTCGCGCACGACCTGCCAGTGCGGGTGGTAGCGGTATTGCTTGCGGCCGCGGGCATCCCGCCCCGTGGCCTGGATATGGCCCGCGGGGTGGGGGCAGATCCAGACGTCGGTATATGCGGGCGGAATGGCCAGCGCATTGATGCGGGCGATCTCGGCGGCATCGCGGATGCGTTCGCCGCGCTCGTCGAAATAGGCGAACCGCCCCCGCCACAAGCGTCGGCTGTAGCCTGGCGACGTATCGTCGACATAGACCAGCGCCACGTCATCGCCGTCGCCGCCGCGCGTGCGTAAAGCCGGCGCGGCGGATCCGCGAACGAGGCCGGGAACGGAAACGGGCGTGAAGTCCATGCCCGAGCCGAGCATGCTTCGTGCCAAGGGCCGTCCCCTGCCGCCGCTCCCGCCGGGTCCGCCCCGCCCATGCGCCGAAAATGCAAAATCTACCTGTGCCCTGCGAAGAACCTGCTACGGTCCGGCGCTGGCAGGCGCCGCCGGGATCGCGGACAATGCGCGGTGGGGGCGCATTCGACAGTCGGCGCCACGCATTCAGGAGGAGCCATGTGGCAAGCATCGCAGCGCTATCCCGATCCCGCGGTCCGCGTTTTCCATCATCGGTTCGAAGCGTACCGCCTGCCCTCCGCGGCGGTCGAGCGCCTGGCGACCGGCTGCCGCTGGAACGAAGGCCCGGTCTGGTTCGGCGACGGCCGCTTCCTGCTCTGGAGCGACATCCCCAACGACCGGGTCATGCGATGGGATGAAATCACGGGCCAGGTCAGCGTATTCCGGGCGCCGACAGGGCACGCCAACGGCATGACCCGGGACCGCCAGGGCCGCCTCGTCACCTGCGAGCACAGCGGTCGCCGCGTCGTACGCACCGAATACGACGGGGGCACGACCGTGCTGATGGACCGTTTCGACGGCAAGCCGCTCAACTCTCCCAATGACGTGGTGGTCAAGTCCGATGGCACGGTCTGGTTTTCCGACCCGCCCTTCGGACTCGCCGGCTACTACCAGGGGGTGCCGGGCAAGCAGGAACTGCCGGCCAACCTGTACCGGCTGGACCCGGCCACGGGCACGGCCGACGTCGTCGCCGGCGATATCGCCAGCCCCAACGGCCTGGCTTTCTCGCCGGACGAATCGATACTCTACGTGGTGGAATCGCGGTCCAAGCCGCGCCGCATCCTCGCGTTCGACCTTGCCGAGGGCGGGACGCGCCTGTCGAACCGGCGCGTCGCGATCGACGCGGGTCCCGGCACGCCGGACGGATTGCGGGTGGACGTGGATGGCAATCTGTGGTGCGGCTGGGGCATGGGCAGCGACGACCTCGATGGCGTCCGGGTCTTCTCGCCCGAAGGCGAAGCCATCGGCCACATCGCCTTGCCCGAGCGCTGCGCCAACCTGTGCTTCGGCGGGAGGCACCGCAACCGCCTGTTCATGGCGGCCAGCACGTCCATCTACGCGCTCTACGTCAACACGCAGGGCGTGGCGGGCGGGTAGCGGCAGGCCTATCCGCGCCGGTTCACCAGGATCAGCCCCGACACGACCAAGGCCACGGCCAGCAGGAACAGCGGGCCAAGGGGCTCGTGCAGGATCAGCGCGGCAAAGGCGACGCCGAACAGCGGCGACATCGACGTCCCGGCCTGCAGCGTGCTGGCCGGATACAGCGTGAGCAGGCGCAGCCACAGCAGGAAGGTGATCGCCGCGATCCACACGGTCTGGTAGGTCAATGCCATCACCGGCGCGAATCCGAGAGTACCCACCGACTCGCCGGTGGCGGCCGCGGCGCCCAGGCCGATCGCAGCCGACACCGCGAGCTGATAGAGCAGCACCTTCTCGGGCGGTACCGCCGCCAGCCGGGTCGCCTTGATCGCCAGCGTCGTCGCGGCCCAGAATACCGCGGCGGCGATGATCATCAGGTCGCCCAGCAGCGCGTGCGGCGAAGTCGCGGCGCGCGGCACGCCCATCACGATGGCGGTCCCGCAGAACGACAAGGCCAGGCCCGCCCACTGCGGCCAGCGCAGGCGCTCGGAAGGGAGCAGCCAGGTCGCGCCCAGGGCCACGAAAAACGGCGCCGTATAAAGAAACAGCGACGTCCTGCTGGCATCGGTCCACTGCAATCCGAGATAGATCAATACGAATTCGCCGGAGAACAGCAGGCCGGAAAAGATTCCCAGCCAGAGCGAGCCATCGCGAACGAAGAGCTTGCCGCGCCTGGCCGCCAGGCAATAGAGCAGCACCAGCAGGCCGGCACCGGCCGACCGTATGCCCATTTGCAGGAACGGAGGAAACGCGGGCAGCGCGATCTTGACGGAGACTTGCTGCGCACCCCAGCTCGCGCAAAGCAGCACGAGCATCGCGACGGCGGAAACATCCAGGGAACGTTTGGACACGGCGGGATCCGGAATCGTTGTTGTTATCGGAACGGGAAAGTGTCGCATACCTCGACCGTGGCGAGCCAGCCTCGCCGCGGCACGGCACTTGCGGCGAACCCGCGCATCATGCAGGAGATGTCCATGAGCCCTCGCACCGTTCCGCCCGCAGACGAAATGCTCAATCCCGAGGAAGGCAGGGAGCCGCCCGGCCCCCCGCCGGACGAGGCCGGAAAGCGCAGCAATCCTGGCCTGGCCGGCGCCGGCGAATCGCCCGCGCCGCCGCCGGGGGCCGACCGTCTGAAAGACGAGGCGCGCGATCCGAACAAGACCGGGGCGCGCCGCGGCTGACGCGCACGCCGCGGGGCCGGCGCAAGGCTAGCGGTGCTGCGCGGCAGCGGTAGCGGCCACCAGCCGGACCGCGGCAAGATCGGCGCCGGTGAGCACCCCGCCTCGGCCGAGCAGGCGACCATGCTCCCAGTTGGACAGCCCCAGTTCGGGCTTGCCCAGCGCGTACTGGCCGTCCACCCAGCGCGTGAAGCCGTCGCCGACGAACGGCGCATCGATGCGCGTCCGGAAATGGACGTGGGCTTGCGGCTCCTGCGCGATGAGACTGGCGACGAAACGCGGGCTGTAGCAATTGAACAGGCCGATGGCCTGGTCCACCGAATCGACCACGGCCAGCGTAAGCTCCGGCGTCTCCTCCCACTCCCATTCCTGGCCCAGGCGCTCTTCAGCCAGCAGGCTGGCATAGGGCTCCTCCACGTCGCCCGTGGCGCGCCGCACGGTCGTCCGGCGCTGGAACAGCCCCGCCGGAACGAAAGGCTGGGCCGACGGCGTGACATGCAGGCGCGGCGTCCCGCTCAACGCGGCGCCGGCCTCGTCGATGGCTCGCAGGAAACGCGGCATCAGGTCCTCGACCCGGCTGCGCACGATGCAGCAGACATTCAACGTATTGCAGACCTTGCGGTCCAGCGAATGGCGCACGGCAAGCTCGAACCGTTCGCCGTCGGCGCTCGGGTCAGCGATCAGCCAGGCGCCGCCCGTGCCGTGCGCGCTGACCGGCACGCCGGCCTGGCGGGCGACGCTGCTCAGTTGCATGACCGCCGTTCCCGAGCCACGGGCGACGGCCAACGCCAGCCGGCTGTCGCTGAACATGGCCCAGCCGGCAGCGCGGTCCTCGACCTCTACCAGGCTGACCGCCCCGGCCGGCAGGCCGGAGGCCTCCAGCGCCGGCCGCAACGCGTACTGCAGCAGCGCCGCGGCGGTCCCCAAGGCGTCGCTGCCTATGCGCAGCACCGCCGTATTGCCGCTGGACAGCACGCCGCAGGCATCGACCAGCACATTGGGGCGCCCCTCGAACACGAACCCCACCACGCCCAGCGGCACGCGCACCACCTCGACCTGCCAATCGCCGTGGTCCACGCGATCCGCCACCCGCCGGTCCTGCGCCGCGTGGCCCGGCCAGACGCGCAGGCCTTCTATCATGTCGGCCCGCATCTTGTCCGATACCTTGAGCCGCGTCGTCGAACGGCCGCGCGCAACGGCGCGCCGCACGTCCTCGTCGTTCGCGTCGGCGATCCGCTGCCATACCTCGTCGCGCGCCAGCGCGTCGGCAAACAGCTCGTAGAAGCGGTCCACCGAACCGGGCTGCGCTTGCGCCAGCGCGTCGAACGCCTGGCGTGCCTCGCCCACCCGGGCCCGGACGACATCGTCCACCTGGGCGGGAATGCGCAGCAGCGCGCCCGTCTCCTGCACCACCAGCAACCGGTCGCCCGGCCGGAAGTCGCGCGCGAGGTCCTGCCCCACGCGTGTGTATCGATTTCCACCGTACGGAATCATCATCCCCGGTTCCAGGCGGTCCAGGGTGCCCTGTTCATTCATGAAGCTCTCCTTGGCCGCGCGTGTCATCCGGTGCGGGCGACGCAAAGCGCCCGGACGCGCGGCCGCACGGGATCATATTACCCCCGTCGGGCCTCCGGTCCGCCGCCCCTCGGCGGCGCGCGAGGACGTATCATTGTCCCCACGGCACCGCGGGCCAAGGCGCGCGGCCTCTCATCCGAATCCGCCCGGCGCCGAGCCGGCAGCAAGGAGTCCCATGGACGATATCTGGAAAGTGGTGGTGGCCCTGCTCTATGCCGTCATCATCTGCGTACCGGCAGGACAAGTCCTTAAGCGCACGGGCCATTCCGGGTGGTGGGCACTGCTGCTGCTCCTGCCTGTGGTGAACCTGGTGGCCTATTGGATCTTCGCCTTCAAGAAATGGCCTAGCGGGCAGTAGGAACGGATGCTTTACACCCTGCGCGGTGGCGGGCCGGCCCATGGATCAGTAGTTCCTACACCTTCGCATCGCACCCGCCTGTAAACCGATGTGACGGACCGGCCGCTCGCGGCGGGGCGGCATTCTGCCGTCCCGCCGCCGCCTGCTCCGGCCGTGGAATGCCGGCCATGCCCGCACCGGCCTCCCCGCGTCCGCTGGCTGGCGCGGAAATTGATACGTACGACGAACCACGCACGCCCGCTCCCCTGCGGCCCGGCGCGTTTACGCCTGGCCGGCATGTTCGCGGGGAATGTGCGCGGTTCCCGGGCAGATAGCGACAACAAGGCAACCATGGAAAAACGTCCCTTCCGTATCGGCATCTCCGGCTCCTACGGCGGCCTGAACCTCGGCGACGAAGCGATCCTGGAAAGCATCGTGACGCAGCTTCGGGCCGGCACGCCCGCCGAAATCACGGTTTTCTCCCGCAACCCGGCGGACACCGAGCAACGGCACCAGGTCGACCGGGCGGTGCCGGTGCGGGAACTCTCCCGCAACGAGGCCAGGCAGGAGGTGGCCCGGCTCGACCTGCTGGTGCTGGGCGGCGGCGGCCTCCTCTACGACGGCGAAATCGACATCTATCTGCGGGAAGTCCTGCTCGCCAATGAGCTCGGCGTTCCGGTCATGATCTATGCCATCAGCGCCGGCCCGCTCGCGCAACGCTCCAGCCGGGAACTGACCCGCCAGGCGCTGATGCCTGCCGCGCTGATCACCGTGCGGGACCGCCAGGGTGCCCGGCTGCTGGAGGAAGTCGGCTTGCAGCGGGCCATCCACGTGACGGCCGACCCGGCGCTGCTGATGCAGGCCCAGCCTCTGTCCGAGGATGCGCTGACGCGCGAGGGCCTGGACCTGCCACGGCGCCGTATCGGCTTTTCGGTGCGCGAGCCCGGGCCCGCTGCTCCGGGCATGAGCGTCGATCACTATCACGACCTGCTCGCCAATGCGGCGGACTTCATGGTGAGGCGGCTCGACGCCGACGTGGTATTCATCCCCCTGGAACGCGGCCACAAGGACTTGCAGCACAGCCATGCCGTGGTGGCGCAGATGCAATGCGCGCAGCGGGCGACCGTACTCAAGGGGGAATACAGCCCCGGCCAGATGATGAGCATCATCGCGGGCTTCGAGTTCTGCGTGGGCATGCGCCTGCACTTCCTCATTTTTTCGGCGCTGCAAGGCATCCCGTTCGTCGCCCTGCCCTATGCCTCCAAGGTGACCGGCCTCCTGCAGGACCTGGAGATGGATACCCCGCCGCTGGACGACGTCAACCCCGGCCGGCTGCTGGCGACGATCGACCACGCCTGGGACTTCCGCGCCCATATCCAGGCCCGCATCCAGGAGCGCCTGCCCGCCTTGCAGGAGCGGGCCCGCGAGAACAATCGACTGCTCGTGTCCTTGCTCGCCCAGTTGGGCCCCCGCGCCAAAGACGAAGGGAAATGACATGCCTGTATTGGAGAAACCCAAGCACATCGAAGAACTCACGCTTCCTCCCCGGCGAGCCCGGCTCGCCGCCGACACCGACGTGCTGGTCGTGGGGGGCGGCCCCGCCGGCATCGGCGCCGCGCTGGGCGCCGCCCGCGCCGGCGCCAGCGTGATCCTGGTCGAACGCTACGGCTTCCTGGGCGGCAACGCCACTGCGGCCCTGGTCATGCCGCTCATGTCCTTCCATACCCAGCGCCCCACTTTCGAACGGCTGGGCGTGAGCAATCTGCTGCCCAACGATCACGGTCCGGGACACCCGGTCATCGCCGGCGCGCTGAAGGAACTGCTGGAGCACCTGGTGCGTAGCGGCGGCGCGGTCGCGCCGTCGCTGGAAACCGGGTACGTGGTTCCCTTCGATCCCGAAGTGTTCAAGTGGTCGACGCTCGATCTGCTGGACAAGGCGGGCGTGCATTTCCTGTTTCACGCGTTCGCCAGCGGCGTGCTCGGGGAAGGCGAGATCGAAGGCGTCGTATTCGAGACCAAGAGCGGCCCCCTCGCCATCAAGGCCAAGGCGATCGTGGACGGCACCGGCGACGGCGACATTGCCGCCCTGGCCGGCGCGCCCTACGAAATCGGGCGCGAATCGGACGGGCTGGTTCAGCCGATGACACTGATGTTCCGGATGGCCGACTTCGAGCAGGCCGCCTTCCAGGCCTATGCCCGGCAACACCCGGACCAGTGGCGCGGCGTGCACGGACTGTGGGACCTGGTGCAACAGGCCACCGCCAAGGGCGAACTCGACCTGGCTCGGGAAGACATCCTGTTCTTTGCCACGCCCCACGCGCGCGAGGTGAGCGTCAATTCCACCCGGGTCACGCGAGTGCTGGGCACCGACGTCTGGGACTGGAGCTGCGCGGAATGGGAAAGCCGGCGGCAGCTGGAACAACTGGTGCGTTTCCTGCGCAAATACGTCCCCGGCTTCGAGCGCAGCTATGCGGTGCAGAGCGGCGTCCACACCGGCGTGCGGGAAACGCGGCGCATCCTGGGCGACTACCAGCTCACCGCCGAAGACCTGCTGAGCGCCCGCAAATTCCCTGACGCCGTCGCCCGCGGGTCGTATCCGGTCGACATCCACAACCCCACCGGCAAAGGCACGGTCCTCAGGCGCATTCCCGCCGACGACGCCTATGACATTCCGCTGCGGGCGCTGGTCCCCCGCGACATCGAGCGGGTCATGGTCGCCGGCCGCTGCATTTCCGGCACGCACGAGGCGCACTCGTCCTATCGCGTCATGCCGATCGCGATGGCGACCGGCCAGGCGGCGGGCGTCTGCGCCGCGCTTGCCGCGCAAGGCGGCATGGTGCCGCGGAAGGTGCTCGCGGACGAGGTGCAGCGGGAGCTGGTGCGTCAGGGTGCGAATCTCGAGCGGGGTTGACGAGACACTAGGCGGACGTTCATCGTGAACCACGGCACGCTTGAGTCGCTCGGGCGCTCGCACGCCGAAAGTGATCCTTTTTGGCATCTTATTGAGCAAATTAAGCCTCGAAATGCGCAAACGGCTGTCCTACAGTGGAGGCTCCTAATCACCTCCGCCCATAGGACCCACCGTGACCAATGCCGTCATTGAATGCATCCTGAGCCGCAGCGCGGCCAAGTACTACGACCCCGCCGCCGTCTTAGGCGATGACCAGATTCGCGAACTGGTACGCATCGGCACCACCGCGCCGACTTCTTTTCACATGCAGAACTGGCGGTTCATCGCCGTCCGCACGCCCGAGGCCAAAGCCCGACTGCTGCCGATCGCCTGGAATCAGCCCGCCATCACCGATGCCGCAGTGACTTTCATCATCTGCGGCGTGCTGGCCGACTCCCGCGTGATACCCGAGCGCCTGGCACCGCTGGTGCAAGCGGGCGTCATGCCGGCGGCGATGGTGCCGGAATGGGAAAACCCCGCGCGAGGCCTGTATGCCGATAACCCGCAGCTTCAACGCGACGAGGCCGTGCGCACGGGCACCTTCGGTGCGGCGGCAATGATCTATGCCGCCCGCTCGCTGGGCCTCGGATCGACGCCGATGATCGGTTTCGATGCCGAAGCGGTGGTCAGCGAGTTCGGCCTGGCCGAGAACGAAGTACCGGTCATGCTGTTGTCCATCGGGGCGGAACGCCCCGGCAACTGGGCGCAGAAGCCGCGCCGTCCCGTGGCAGAAGTGCTGGACCTTGTCTGACCCCACCCACACCCCGACTCGACAACCCTAGGGAGAAATACGATGACCAGAACGACCGCTTTCACGCCGGAACAGGCGCCAGCCGAATCGAAGCCGACTCTCGATGCATTCACGAAGAACCTGGGATTCACCCCCAACATGATGGCGGCCTTCGCGCAAAGCCCGATTGCGTTCAATGCGTGGGCCGCGCTGCTGGGCGCCTTGAGCAAGGCGCTCGACGTGAAGACGCGCGACAGCATCGGCCTGGCCGTTTCCGAAGTGAACGGCTGCGATTACTGCCTGGCAGTCCACAGCTATACGGCCGAGAACATGGCCAGGCTGCCGGCCGACGAGGTCCTGCTTGCGCGCAAGGGCCGTGCCAACGATCCAAAGCGGAATGCCGCCATCCAGTTCGCCCGCAGAGTCATCGAGACCCGCGGCAAGGTCAGCGACGCCGATCTGGATGCCGTCCGCGATGCTGGCTACACGGATGCAAACGTCATGGAGATTGTCGCGCTGGTGGCCCTGTATTCCCTGACGAACTTTTTCAACAACGTATTCGATCCCGAAAAGGACTTTCCCGCCGTCGCGCCGGCTGGCTCGATCTGAAGACTGTCTGGCCGCGTCGCCGGCGCGACGCGGTCGCTTATCCAGGAGCAGGCAAGTGTCGCTCGATCATCCGATTTTCTCGCGCTGGCCGGCGCGGCATCCCGACCGGCTCCAGCTTTTTTCCCTGCCGACGCCCAATGGCGTGAAGATTGGCATCATGCTGGAAGAAACCGGTCTGGCCTATGAGCCGCACCGCATCGATATCACGGCGGACGAGAGCCACGACCCGGCGTTTCTCGCGCTCAATCCGAACGGCAAGATTCCGGCCATCTACGATCCCGACGGGCCGGACGGCCGGCCGCTGGCCTTGTTCGAGTCGGGAGCGATCCTGATCTACCTCGCCGACAAGACAGGGCAGTTCCTCTCGGCCGATCCCGCCGTGCGCTACGAGACGATGCAGTGGCTGATGTGGCAGATGGGCGGTGTCGGGCCGATGTTCGGTCAGGTCGGGTTCTTCAATAAATTCGCCGGCAAGGACTATGCCGACAAACGGCCCCTGGAGCGATATGCGAGAGAGTCGGCGCGTCTGCTCGTTGGCTTGAGCAAGGCCTCGCGCGTCCGGGTGTCCAGCGCGGGCTGAAGGTGGCGGCGTAGGGCTCGTCCGGTCGATGCGCAACTGCGATACGATGCGGGAGCATTCAAGCGCGCGCGTTCCTATGTCCCAAGTCGACTGGCTGAGCCATCTTCTGAAAATCATCACCGTCACGGGGCGGCTCGAGGTCCGCTGCGTCTACGGTGCGCCATGGCGCGTGGCCTGGCCCCGGTCCGAGGCGCACGAGATCCCGTACCACATCGTGCTCAAGGGCCGGGCCATCATCGAGGACCCGGGAACAAAGACGATCCGGGAGCTGACGGACGGCGACATCGTGCTATTGCCCAGCGGCTCGGAGCACGTGCTGCATGATGGCAGCGGACTTCCACCGGGGCGTATCCGCGATCGCCAAGGCGCCGCGGGATGGATGCTCAAGGAAAATGATGGCCAGGGCGAGCGCCTGGACATGCTGTGCGGGCGATTTTCCATCGAGCCGCCGCATGACCGGCTCATTCGCGACTACCTGCCCGCCAATCTGGTGGTGAAGACGATGGGCGGCCGCGGTGAACACGACGTCGAGTCCGCCTCGAATCACCTGGCCAGCCTCGTGGGACTGATGCGTGTGGAATCGGCCAGCGGCAGGCTCGGCGGATACGCCATGCTCAATACGCTGACTTCGGCATTGTTCACACTGGTGCTGCGTGCCGCGAGCGAATCCGAGCAAGCGCCGGCGGGCCTGCTGGCGCTGGCTGGCCATTCGCGCCTTGCTCCGGCCATTTCAGCCATGTTCGCCGACCCGGCGCGGTCCTGGACCCTGCCCGAACTGGCCGGCTTGTGCAGCATGTCACGCGCCACCTTCATGCGGCACTTTCAGGACAAGCTGGGGCGTTCAGCCATCGAACTGCTGACCGATATCCGGATGAGCCTGGCCGCCAACGCGCTGAAGCAGCCGGGTCGGACCACCGAGGCCGTGGCCGAGTCCGTGGGGTATCAATCCGTGGCGGCATTCCGCCGGGTATTCGCCGACAAGATGGGGATGACGCCGGGGCAGTGGCGCCGGCTGCCGGGCGAAGGGTAGCCGCTCGTTCAGGTGGAGGGCGTCGCTTTATTCGGTCGGGTGAATATCCGAACGAGAAAAAGGCCTTTCGGGGGCGATCCCTCGAAAGGCCTCGAATTGACTGGTCGGGGCGGCGGGATTCGAACTCGCGACCCTCTGCTCCCAAAGCAGATGCGCTACCAGGCTGCGCTACGCCCCGATGGCCGAGGATTGTACCCGAGTTCGGCCCTACCCCGCGCGGCCTATGCTCGAGCGTACCCCTGACGCATCCTTCCGCCCGGAAAACGGCTTCCCGCGAAGCCGCGTGTCTATAATCGGCCCATGTGGCCCGGGGCGCATCTTGCCGTCGCCACTGACAACGACACACAAACCCGGTGCGTGCAGCGCCGGCATGAACCGACACCTCGAGGCCATGGAGACTTTCCGGCGGCTACGCAGACACATCGCCTGGCTGGCGCTTTGCGCCATGTGCCTGGGCGCCGTCGCGCCGGCGATGTCGAAGTGGCTGGCCGCCACGCAGGGCGTTGCCTGGGTCCAGGTGTGCAGCGAAACCGGATCCGAACAGGTCGCCATCTCGACCGCGCGCGAGAAATCCCAGGCGCCTGCTGCAGGGGACACCAGCTGTCCCTATTGCACGCTGACCCACCACGTCCCCGTCATCCCCGCGGCCTCCGCGGCGAGCGTGCCGCGCGCGCCGCCCGTCGTCCTCGCATACGCCGACGTCGCCGCTCCCCCGCCTTCCACGCGCCCGCAATGGCGGGCGCACGTCCCTCGCGCTCCTCCCCCGCACGCCTGACCGGTCCTGGTCCGACCGCGGCGCGGCCATTGCTGCCGCCGCCTTGATGAGCCGTCCCGCGCGCCCATGGCGCCGCCGGGCCGGCACCGCTCGCTTGGGAGAGGAAAGTGCATCGTATCCTGGGGTTGATGCGCCGATTCGCGCATCGGCATCGCCATGGCGCCGCCTGGTGGCTGGCGCTGGCGCTGTTCGTCCTCAAGGCGGCCGTCCCTCAGGGCTTCATGCCTGGGGACGCGGCCAACCGCGATGCGCTGGTGGTGCTGTGCTCGGCGAACGGCCCGCTGTTCTGGCACGTCGAGATACCGGCCTCCAAGCCCGGCGCCGGCGATGCGCCGAAACACGGACAGGCCATGCACGTGGCCTGTCCCTTCGCGCTGGCCTTCGCGCCGGGCCTGCCGCCCGGCCCCCCGCTCGCGCTGGCCGGCCACAGCCGTCTGGCCTACCTGCTGCCCTCGCGTCCGCCTGTCTCGCAGCGGGCGGCCATTCCTGCCAGCGCGCCGGTCGGCGCGCGGGCTCCTCCCCGTTCCGCCTGAAGACGCATACGCGGCCGAGCTGCAAGCGCCCGGCTTCCCATCGATCTTCTATCGGAACGCTCATGTACCCTCTTTCCACCGGCACGCCGCGCGGGGCGCGGCCGCTGTCCGCCGTCTTGCCATTGATATGCCTGCCGCCCGCGCTTTTGCTGGCGCAGCCCGTCGGCGCCGCCGACCCCATCACGACGCTGGCGCCGATCACGGTCAGCCCCGGCGCCGCATCGCCTCTCGAGGACGTCCCGTCCACCGGTTCCAACCTCGGGCTGACGCGGCGGGAGACTCCCGCCAGCGTGGACACCATCACCCGCGATCAGCTGGATGAGCGCGGCGATGCCCGGTTGATCGATGCCATTACCCGCGCGCCCGGGTTCAGCAACATCGCGCATCCCGGCAACGGCGGCTCGGCGCTGTCGGTGCGCGGTTTCACCGATGCGGCATCCGTCATGCAGCTCTACGACGGCGTCCGGCAATACGGCAACCTGGGCGTGACCTTTCCGTTCGACACCTGGTCCGTGGAGCGCATCGAAGTACTGCGCGGCCCGGCGTCCGTGATCTATGGCGAAGGGGCGATAGGCGGCGTGGTCAACGTCATTCCCAAGAAACCCATGCGCGGTCCGGTCGAAAACGAGATCCAGGCGACGGTGGGCACCCAGGACACGGGCCGCCTGGCATTCGGCAGCGGCGGATCCATCGACGACAGGCTGTCCTATCGCTTCGACCTCAGCGGCAGCCGCTCCGGCAACTGGGTGGACATGGGCGACTCGCGCAACCTGGCGGTGTCCGGCGCGCTGCAATGGGAAGCCTCGCCCGATTTCCGCGCCAGGCTCAGCTATGCCCAGGGGTGGCAGCGCCCGATGCGCTACTTCGGCAGCCCCCTGGTCGACGGCAGGCTCGACGACGTTCTTCGCAAGAAGAACTACAACGTCGACGATGCCGCGATCAGGTACAACGACAGGTGGACCGAGCTGTCGGCGCAATGGACACCGAACGCCGAGACGGCAGTGCGCAGCAGGTTCTACCACATCGACAGTGACCGCCATTGGCGCGATGCCGAGTACTACGACTACCTGCCCGCCAGCGGGCGGGTCCGGAGGTCCTCCTACACGGAAATCCTGCACGACCAGTCGGAGGTCGGCAATACCACCGACGCCACGTTCAAGGGCCGCCTGCTGGGCTTGCGCAACCAGGTGTCGGCGGGTTTCAACCTGAGCCGCAGCACCTTCAAGCACACCAACAATTCCCCCTACTCCGGCACCTCGCTGGTCGATCCCTACGACTTCGACCGCGGCCAGTTCATTAACGCCGCCGGCACGGCGCCGCGCTATCGGAACAAGGCGTCGCAGTACGCCGTCTTCGCCGAGAACCAGTTGTCGTTGACGGATAAGTGGTCCCTCGTCGGGGGACTGCGCTATACCCATGCCGAGGTCTCGCGGCGGGATCTCGTCCAGGGCCAGCCCGCCTTCGACAAGACGTTCTCCCACCTGGGCTGGCGCCTGGGTACGGTCTACGCGCTCACGCCCGGGCTTTCCCTCTATGGCCAGTATGCCGAAGCGGCGGACCCGGTCGGCGCGCTTCTGATGCTCACGCCCGCCAACAGCCGGTTCGACCTGGCCACGGGCAGGCAGGCCGAGCTTGGCGTCAAGCAGACGTTCTGGGGCGGCAAGGGCGACTTCACGCTGGCGGGGTATCACATCGTCAAGAAGAACCTGGTGACGGCCGACGTGACGAACCCGTCGGCCAGCGTCCAGGTGGGCCGGCAATCCTCCCGCGGCATCGAGGCAACGCTGGGGCTCGCCTTCGCGCCGGGCTGGCGCCTGGATGCCAATGCCTCGTTGCTGCGCGCCCGGTACGACGACTTCACCGATTCGGTGGGGGACACGGCCGTCTCGCGCGATGGGAACGTGCCTGCCAACGTTCCCAGGCGCCAGGCCAATGTCTGGCTGAGCTGGCGATTCCTGCCGGACTGGACGGCCAGCGCCGGCGTGCGATATGTGGGCAGCCGATTTGCCGATCGCGCCAACACGCTCGAACTGCCTTCATACACCATCACGGACCTGGCGCTGCAGTGGCAGCCACGGCGCGACACCACCATAACGCTGAGGGGCTTCAACGTCTTCGACCGCCACTATGTGACGACGGCCTACTACAACGCGACGCAATGGCTGTACGGCAGCGATCGCCGCGTGGAACTGACCGTGCTTCACCGGTTCTAGGAGGCGCCATGACAGAACGCCGGCTGCGCCTCAAGCGCCTGGTGTACCAGGTCCACCGCTGGACCGGGATCGCCGCCTGCCTGCTGATGGTCCTGTGGTTCGTCAGCGGCATCGTCATGCTGTTCGTCGGCTATCCGAAGCTGACGCCATGGGAACGGCTCGGCCGCCTGCCGGCCCTTCCCGCGGAGCAGTGCTGCGTGGCGGTGGAAACGGCGCTGGCGGCCAGCGCCGATCCGCAGGCCGTGAGCGAGATCGTGCTGACCACCATTGGAGGTCATGCCGTCTACCGGTTGCGGGAGAAGCATGGCGGCTACCTCGTCGTCGATGCCGGGACGGGCCTGCCCTACCCGCCCGCGGACCGGCGGCGGGCCCTGGACGCCGCGCATTCCTACGTCCCGGGCACCGCTGCCATCTACCTGGGCACGGTGGCCGAGGACCGCTGGACGCACTCGCGCGCCCTGAACGCCCATCGCCCGCTGCACCGGATCCAGATGGAGGATGCCGATCGCACCCTGCTCTACGTCTCCTCGTCCACGGGCGAGGTCGTCATGGACGCGCCCCGCGCCCAGCGCCTGTGGAACTACGCCGGCGCGTGGCTCCACTGGCTCTACATGTTCCGCGATCGCCCCGTCGATCCGGGATGGGATGGCATCGTCATCGGCTTGTCCCTGATCGGGGTGGCGGTCTCGCTGACCGGCACGCTGGTCGGCGTCTGGCGGTGGCGCTTCCGGGGGCGGTACAAGTCGGGAGCGCGCACGCCGTACCGGGACGCTTATCTACGCTGGCATCACGTCGTCGGCCTGGCGTTCGCTGCGATAACCTTCACCTGGATCTTCAGCGGCCTGATGTCGATGAATCCTGCCGGCCTGTTCGATCCTTCAGGCAGCCGCCCCGACTTGGCCGCCTACCGCGGAGGCACGCCGGGGACGACGCGGCTGCCCCTGCCCGCGTCCGCGGCGATCCGGCAACTGCGGGCGCAGGGCTTCGAACCGAGCGAGATCGAATGGCGGGTGTTGGCCGGGGAGCCCTACCTCGTCGCCCGCGACGGGGCCGATCGCGTCCGGCTCGTCGTAGTGGGCGCGGATACGCCCGAGATCCTGGCGCAGTGGCCGGAAGACCGGCTGCGCGAGGCCGCCGCGCGCCTGCTGACCGCACCCGTGGCCGACTACCGGCGGCTGGACCGCTACGACGCCTACTACTACGGCCGGGAACCGGAAGCCATGATGGGCGCCCAGGAACGCAGGCTGCCCGTGCTGCGCGTGCGCTACGCGGACAAAGGCCGGACTTGGGCATACCTGGACGTGCGCACGGGGGACCTGGCGCTGAGCCAGGACCGCTCGCAACGCCTGGGCCGCTGGCTGTTCAATTTCCTGCACAGCTGGGATCTGCCGCTCATGCTGGACAGTGGCAGTCTGCGCGAAGCGCTGCTGGTACTGCTCAGCCTCGGCGGCCTGCTGCTCTGCGGCACCGGCGTGGTCATCGGCTATGCGCGGCTGCGGGTCACGCTGCGCCGGCGAACCGGGTGTCCACGGCGGCAATGCGGCCGTCCTCCGTATGATGCACGATCATGACCTGCGCACGCTCCATCCGATCGAGCAGGTCGGAGGGCACCTCGAAGCTGCGCGCCAGCCGCTCCCGCTCGAGCGGGGGCGGCGGCTGGCGCCGGTCCAGCCCACGGAACCGCCGCCAGTTGTACCAGGCCCAGGCAAACAGGACCAACGCATTGACAACCGCCAGCACGGCGTAGGTCGCCAGCGTCTGCATCGTGGGCAGGGCGTCGTGCCAGAAAGGCGCGTCCAGTCCGGCCATGCGCCCTTCCACGACGGCGACCATTCCCCGGGCAAACAGGTAGGCGAACAGCAGCCACGCAAGCGCCGTGAGCGCGACGTCGAGCAGATAGCGCAGCCGCGAACGCTCGGTGGCAATGACCATGGTGGACGAATCGATTCTTGCGGGCGGCGCGATGCCAGCCTCTTGCGGCATCGCTCGCGCCGCGACGCGGGCGGAACTCATGATTTCTCCAGTGCTTTGATGCCCCGGTCGGGGCTGACCCAGCGGGCGCGCCGCCGCCTGAGCTTGAGCATCACCTTCGGGAAGCTGACGAGCGACGTGAACAGGCTCAGCATCCAGTAGGCCAGCGGATACCACACCACCCAGTACAGCGCCCCGGCCAGTTTCGACTCATAGCGCCGGTCGATGAAGATGCTGAGGGCGAACTGCAGCAGGCAGGCCATGGCCAGCACCAGGCCCGTGAACGCCGGCGGCACCAGCGTCTCGATGTGGATATGCGGCGGCAGCTCCACGAACTTGCCCAGCGCCCACAACAGGATCGACATCGCGAAGGCGAAGGCCCAGAACGTCGACAGGCAGAACTCGGCGACCAGGGGCCATAGGCTTGTTGATGGTTGTGCACGCAAAGCGTGCATGCAGGTGTGTCGGGACTGGCGCCGATCCGGGGAGATGACTCGGCGGCGGGGACGAGGCCCCGGCAAGGAAAGGAAGCGCCCCCCGGCGAGGAGGGGCGCAAACGATGCGATGCCGCGGGCGCGGCTCGCGGTTCAGCCGAAGCGGCCGGTAATGTAGTCTTCCGTCGCCTTCTTGGTCGGCTTGATGAAGATCTGGTCGGTCACGCCGAACTCGACCAGTTCGCCCAGGTACATGTAGGCGGTGTAGTCCGAACAGCGCGCCGCCTGCTGCATGTTGTGCGTGACGATGACCACGGTGTAGTCATTCTTCAATTCGGCGATCAGCTCTTCGATCTTCGCGGTCGAGATCGGGTCCAGGGCCGAGCAGGGCTCGTCCAGCAGCAGCACCTCGGGCTTGATCGCAATGCCGCGCGCGATGCACAGGCGCTGCTGCTGCCCGCCCGAGAGGCTGTGGCCGCTCTGGTGCAGCTTGGTCTTGACCTCTTCCCACAGCGCGGCCTTGGTCAGCGCCCATTCCACGCGCTCGTCCATCTCGCCCTTGCTCAGATTCTCGAACAGGCGCACGCCGAACGCAATGTTGTCGTAGATGCTCATCGGGAACGGCGTGGGCTTCTGGAATACCATGCCCACCTTGGCGCGTATGAGCGAGATGTCCATCTTGGACGTGAGCAGGTTCTCGCCGTCCATGTTGATCTGCCCTTCGGCCCGCTGTTCGGGATAGAGCTCGAACATGCGGTTGAAGGTGCGCAGCAGCGTCGACTTGCCGCAGCCCGAGGGTCCGATGAAGGCAGTGACCTGCTTCTCCGGGATCCGCATGTTGACGTTGCGCAGGGCGTGGAACTTGCCGTAGTAGAAGTTCAGGTCCTTGACTTCCAGCTTGGGGTTCGAGATGTTGACGGTGTTTTCCATGGCGTGTCCGGTAATGTCGCGTCGTGTCCGGGCGTCAGACGGCCTGCTTGCGGAACATGATGCGGGCGATGATGTTGATGGCCAGTACGAGCAGCGTGATCAGCGTCGCGCCGGCCCACGCCAGGCGCTGCCAGTCGCCGAACGGGCTCATCGCGAACTGGAAGATCGTGACGGGCAGGTTGGCCATGGGCGCGTTCATGTTGAACGACAGGAACTGGTTGTTCAGCGCGGTGAACAGCAGCGGAGCCGTTTCGCCGGCGATGCGGGCGATGGCCAGGAGGATGCCCGTGATGATGCCCGAGCGCGCGGCGCGATAGCACACCATGGTGATCATCTTCCAGTGCGGGCACCCCAGCGCGATGCAAGCCTCGCGCAGGCTGTTGGGCACGAGCTTGAGCATGTCGTCGGTCGTGCGCACCACGACTGGTATCACGATCACCGCCAGCGCAAGCGTGCCCGCCCAGCCCGAGAAATGCTGGATGCGGGCGACGAACACGGTGTAGATGAACAGGCCGATCACGATCGACGGCGCCGACAGCAGCACGTCGTTGATGAAGCGGGTGGCGGGCGCGAGCCAGCCGCGCTGGCCGTACTCGGCCAGGTAGGTGCCGGCCAGGATGCCGACGGGCGTGCCGATGAGCGTGCCCATGCCGGCCATCATGACGCTGCCCAGCAGCGCGTTGAGCAAACCGCCGTCCTGGCCGGGCGGCGGCGTGATCTGCGTGAAGAGCGTGGGCGACATGGCCGCGGCGCCCTTGGACAGCAGCGTCAGGATGATCCAGAACAGCCAGAAGAGGCCGAACACCAGGGCGATCGCGGACAAGGTCAGCATGACCTTGTTGGTCAGCCGGCGCCGGCGGTAGACGGTGTTCTGCATGGTGATGACGGACATCGCGGCTCCTTAGGTCCGGGCGCCTTCGCTCTTCGCCAGGCGCAGCAGCAACAGCTTCGAGCAGGCGAGCACGATGGTGGTAATAAGGAAGAGGATCAGGCCCAGTTCGATCAGCGCCGACAAGTGCACGTCGTCCGAGGCCTCGGCGAATTCGTTGGCCAGCGACGAGGCGATCGAGTTGCCGGGCGCGAACAGCGAGCTGGAGAGCCGGTAGGCGTTGCCGATCACGAAGGTGACCGCCATGGTCTCGCCCAGCGCGCGGCCCAGACCCAGCATGATGCCGCCCACCACGCCGACCTTGGTGAACGGCAGCACCACGCGCGAGACGACTTCCCAGGTGGTCGCGCCCAGTCCGTAGGCCGACTCCTTCAGCATGGCGGGAACGAGCTCGAACACATCGCGCATCACGGCGGTGATGAAGGGAATGATCATCACCGCCAGGATGATGCCGGCGGTGAACACCCCTATGCCGAAGGCCGGACCCTGGAACAGGATGCCGGCGCCGGGAATGTTGCCCAGCGTGGCGATCAGGAAGGGCTGCACGTACTGCTTGAACAGCGGGGCGAAGATGAACAGGCCCCACATGCCGTAGATGATGGAGGGAATCGCCGCCAGCATTTCGATGGCGGTGCCCAGGGGCCGGCGCAGCCACGCCGGCGCGAGCTCCGTCAGGAACAGCGCGATGCCGAACGACACCGGCACGGCGATCAACAGCGCGATCGCAGACGTGACCAACGTGCCGACGATGGGCACCAACGCGCCGTATTCGTTGTTGACGGGGTCCCATTCCGAGGACCAGAGGAAGGAAATGCCGTATTTCTCGAGGGTGATCTGGCTGCCCACCACGAGCGAGACCAGGATCGCCGCCAGCAGGCTCAGCACGGCAAAGGCAAAGAACCGGGTCAGGTTCTTGAACAACGCGTCCATGGCCGCGTTACGGTTTTTCTTCATCGGGGGCGTATTCCCGGTAATGTCTGGTTCGGAGGACGAATTTCCTCGGATCACGCCCGAAATGTTATCAAGTACCGCGCTCATGGGTATTTCCGGATGAGAAGGACTGGTCGGACCGGAGGCCTGGAGACGCGAAAAACGGGGCGGACGACTCGGCCCGGCCCCGTTTCCGCCGATGGCGCCTCGGTGCTTAGTAGAGCGCCTTGCCGCTGGCGTCCTTGATGTCAGACTTCCACAGCGCACGGATCTGCGTCGTCACCGCGTCGGGCAGCGCGACGTAGTCCAGCTCGGAGGCCGACTTCTTGCCGTTCTTGAACGCCCAGTCGAAGAACTTCAGAACTTCGGCGCCTTGGGTCGGCTTGTCCTGCACCTTGTGCATCAGGATGAAGGTCGCGCTGGTGATGGGCCAGCTCTTGTCGCCCGGCTCGTTGTTCAGGATCACGCCCATGCCCGGCGCGCTCTTCCAGTCGGCGTTCGCGGCGGCCGCGGCGAAGGCGGCTTCTTCGGGCTGGACGAACTTGCCGTCCTTGTTCTGGACCTGGCCGTGCGAGAGCTTGTTCTGCTTGGCGTAGGCGTACTCGACGTAGCCAATGGCGCCCGAGAACTGCTTGACGTAGTTGGCCACGCCTTCGTTGCCCTTGCCGCCCTGGCCGGTGGGCCACTTCACGGCCTTGCCTTCACCCACGGAAGACTTCCACTCGGGGGAAACCTTGGACAGGTAGTTGGTCCAGCCGAAGGTCGTGCCCGAACCGTCCGAGCGATGGACCACGATGATGTCGGCCGAAGGCAGCGTCACGCCGGGGTTGAGCTTGGCGATGGCCTCGTCGTTCCACTTCTTGACCTTGCCCAGGTAGATGTCGGCCAGCAACGGGCCGGTAAACTTGAGCTGGCCCGGCTGGATGCCCTGCAGGTTCACCACGGGCACGATGCCGCCGATCACGGCCGGGAACTGCACCAGGCCGTTCTTGGCCAGGTCGTCGCCGCTCATGGGATCGTCCGAGGCGCCGAAGTCCACGGTCTTGGCGATAATCTGCTTCTGCCCGCCGCCCGAACCGATGGATTGGTAGTTCACGGTGTTGCCGGTAGCCGCCTTGTAGTCGGAGGCCCACTTGGCGTAGATGGGATACGGGAAAGAAGCGCCCGCTCCGGTAATGTCGGCGGCGTGCGCGGACAACGCAGCAACGCCCAGCACGACGCCTACCGAAACTTGCTTGAATACGAGTTTGAACATTTGCAGATCCTCTGCTTTTGTGGGAGGGAAACTCACAACGCCGACAGATTACGTAGCAAATATGACATGACCATGACAGTCATCCGGCCTGATGGCTTTGCCCCCGCCATGGATGTAGAATTGTGAACGATTCTCATTTAAAAAACCTCGGCCATGACCGTTCCGCCGTCCGAGCAATGGCACCTTTCCACCGTGACCGCTTCGCTGTCCATCAGCGGCGGCGTGCTGCACACCACGCGGGACGAGGCCGTCATGGAGCAGAACGAGGCCGGGCTCAAGCTGGTCCTGCTCCTTGGCGGGGCGCTGCGATATTCGATGCAAAGACACCGCCAGGTAGGCATAGCCGGCCCCGCGGTGCACCTGAGCCTGAGCCGCAGCCCATTCATGGTCAGCCACTGTTTCCACGCCGCCTCGCCCTTGCGATATGTCGCCGTCCGCATGCCCGAGGCGGCGCTCCACGACGAACTGGACATCGACCTCGGCCTGCTCGGCAGGCGCGCGGGAGTCTCCGCCGATACCCCCTTCTTTCTCGACCGGCAAGCGAACAAGATCCTGCAGACCCTGGGCCGGCAACTGCTGCTCTGCCCCCTGCAGGGAAGTCTGCGCAAGCTCTACGTGGCCGGCAAGGCGCTTGAGCTGACCTCGACCGTGCTGGCGGGACTCGAGCTCGCCCCCGGCGGCGGCGCCCGGGCCGGCGTGCTGGCGCTGTCGCCGCGCCAGCTCGAATCCCTGCACCAGGCCCGCGCGCTGCTGCTCGACCAGCTCTCCTCCCCGCCCGGGCTCGCGGCGCTCGCGCGCCAGGTCGGCCTGAACGTCACGACGCTCACGCGCGGCTTCCGGGAATTGTTCGGCTGCAGCGTCTACCACTTCGTACGCGACCAGCGCCTGGAACTCGCCTACCGCATGCTGGCGGCGGGCGCCTGCACCGTGGCCCAGGCCGCGTCCGCCAGCGGCTATAGCGATTCGCACTTTTCCAAGGCATTCCAGAAGCGCTTCGGCATCGCGCCGCGCACGCTGCGCCGCTAGGGCCTGTTGGCGCCAGACCGGGCATACCGGCGATCGCCAGACTGATACCGGCAATCGCCAATTCGCGATCGAGTCCCTCCCTAGAATCGATGAGACTGATTCTCAATTCGATGAAAGAGGGCTCTCGTGGACGCCAGCAAGCCATTTCGTTTCAGCCGCCGGGCGGCAAGGTCGCACAAGGAAGCGCCTTCCCCCAGCCTGCCGCGCACCGCCCTCGCCTCCGCGGTCATGCTCGCGAGCGCCGGTGCCTATGCGCAGACCGCGTCGGAACCCACAGTCAGCACCTTGCCGACGGTAACGGTAACGGAAAGCGCCGACAACTCGCCGACGCTGCTCAAGACCTCCCAGTCCCTGCGGGAGACGCCGCAGTCGGTCACCATCATCGACCGCGAACGCATGACACAGCAAAACCTCCAGACGCTGGAGGAAGTGCTGCAGCAGGTGCCCGGCATCACCGTCCAGCCCTACCAGCAGCTGACCACGGGCTATTACTCCCGGGGTTTCAAGATCGATTCCTTCCAGCAGGACGGCGTCCCCGTCCTCATGGGCCAGATGGCCGGCGCCCCCGAAGACATGGGCATGTACGAACGGGTGGAGATCCTGCGCGGCGCCAACGGCCTGCTCCAGGGCACGGGGAATCCAGCGGCCACCGTCAACCTCGTGCCCAAGCGGGCACCGAGGCGGTTCGGCGCCGCGGGCGCCTTGACCGCCGGCAGCTGGAACCGCTACCGGGCCGAAGCAGACGTGGGCGGCCCCCTCGATGAAAGCGGCAGCCTGCGGGCACGGATGGTCGCCAGCCACGAAGACCGCGGCTTCTTCTACGACGTAGCCGACCAGAAATCCACGAATTTGTATGGCACGGCCGAGCTGGACCTGAGCCCCGGCACCGTTCTTTCCGTTGGCTTGCAGCACCAGCGCATCCGCTCGATCACCAACATGGCCGGGGTGCCTTTTTACAGCGACGGCCGCGACGTCGGCCTGCCCCGCTCCACTTACCTGGACGTCGGCTGGGATCGCTTCAACTGGGACAACACGCGGGTGTTCGCGGGGCTGGAGCATGCGTTCGACAGCGGCTGGACGGCCAAGCTCAACGTCAACCACCTGAGCGGGGAATCCGATATGAAGTATGCCGGCGCCAACGGGGCGGTCGACCCCGCCGCGGGAACCGGCCCGCGCCTGACCGGCGGCGCCTATGAATTCGAGAACCGCCAGACCAGCGCCGACGGCTATCTCGACGGCCCCTTCATGCTGTTCGGCCGCCGGCACGAGGCGCTGATCGGGGCCAACTACCAGAGGACCAGCATCGAGCAATTCTCGGCCAATTTCCTGAGCCCGATCAACGTGCCCGTGGACGTCTGGAACTGGGATCCGCACAGCGTGCCCGAGCCTGCGGTCGGCCCCTTCGCGTCGCGCGGCCCCACCCGCATGGCGCAATCCGGCATATATGCAATGGGCCGGTTCTCGCTGGCCGATCCGGTCAAGCTCATCGTCGGCGGCCGCCTGAGCCGGTGGAAGCAGACCACCTCCACCGCCAGTTCGCGCATCAGCAGCGAATTCACCCCTTATGGCGGACTGGTGGTGGATGTCGCTCCACAGTGGTCCGTCTACGCCAGCTACGCGCAGGTGTTCCAGCCGCAGACGCAGACCACCTGGGAAGGCGGCATGCTGGATCCGGTGCAGGGCAGCAACCGGGAGGCCGGCATCAAGGGCGAGCTGCTGGACGGGCGGCTGGACACCAGCCTGGCGTTCTTCGACATCCGTCAGCGCAACCGCGCCCAGGCGGATCCTGTGCACCCTTGCGTGGGAGCGGTCTGCTACTACATCGCGGGCGGCGAAGTCGAAAGCCGAGGGGTCGAGGCCGAAATGCACGGACGGATCGTGCAAGGACTGGACCTGTCGCTGGGCTACACCTACAACGCCACGGAATACCTGAAGGACGCCCAATCCCAGGGCCAGCCCTTCGCGCGCTTCACGCCCAGGCACATTTTCAGGCTCTGGGCCAATTACGTTCTTCCCGGTAACGACGGCCGGCTCAGCGCGGGATTCGGCATCCAGGCCCAAAGCGCCTACACGGTGCAGTCGGGCGGTGTCACGCTGCGCCAGGGCGGCTATGCGCTCGCCAGCCTGCGGGTGGGATACCGCATCGACAAGCGCCTGAGCGCGGCGCTGCACGTCAACAATCTGTTCGACCGGCGCTATTACCAGAGCCTGGCCGGCCCCAGCTGGAACAATCGCTACGGCGAACCTCGCAGCGTGGCGCTGACGCTGCGCATGGAGTATTAGCGTGCCCGGGCCGCGGTGGCTTCTGCGTACGGGCTCGGCCGTGCTGGCCGCTCCGGCGGCCGGTGCGGCGCTGGCGATAGCCATCGCCCGCTGGGGGCCGTGGGAGGACGGACTGGACCGCCTCTACGCCGGCATGTTCATCGGCGTGCTGGCGCAGTTGCTGATGCTCGGCGCCAGCCTGTTCCTCGGCATCGGCCGGATCGTACCCACCCGCCGGGCCGTCGCCGTCACTCATGCATGGGCGGGAATGGGCGTGGGCCTGATGCTGTTCGTCATCTGCCTGACCGGCGCCTTCGCTGCGCTCAAGCAGGAGGTCCGTTACTGGGAAATGCCATCCGAAAGGCTGGCGCCGGCCGAGCGGCAGGACCTGGACGCGCTGCTGCAGGCGGGCATGACACGGTTCGGCGATGCCGACCGGCTGCTGATCCAGGTGCCGGAAGGCCTGCGCCGCCATGCGACGGTGGCTCCCGCCGGCGCGAGGCCGGCCCCTGTCGCCGACGCGCTGGCCCTGCGCGCCGGCGACCCCAACCCCATGCCGGCCGCCTACGGAGGCGCGGCGGAGCTGCTGACGACATTGCACAACACCTTGCACGCGGGGTTTCCCGGCCGGATCGTCGTGAGCCTGTTCGGCTTCGCGCTGGCGTTCCTGGTCGTCGGCGGAGTGGTGAATCACCCGCGCCGCACGCCAGGGCTGCTGCGCCTGCGCAGCCGCGCGGGCTTGCGCGCGCTGGCCCATGACGGTCACAGACTGCTTGGGCTCTGGCTCTCGCCCCTGCTGTTGCTCATTGCGGTGACCGGTATTTTTTCGGGCCTGGGCGCGCTGGCCACCGTTTCCCTGGCGCCCCATGCGTTTCCCGCCGATCCACGCCAGGCCATGCAGGCGTTGATGGCCAACGAGGACATCCCGGCAGCCGGACACCCCGCACCCATGCAGAGTCTCGACGCGCTGGTGGAACGCCACGAGCGGACGCATCCCGGCTTCCGCGTGCAAAGCGTCACCGTCCATCACTGGGGCGACGCGCAGGCTTATGCCACGCTGCGTGGCCACGGCGCCTGGCAATTGAGCACCGCGGTATTCGAGCGTTTCCATTACAGCCTGCGCGACGGCAGCTTGCTGCGCCACGACAGCGCGGCCCGGCGCGGCGCCTGGACCCAGGGCTTCATCGCCATCCAGCCCCTGCACTTCGCCCAGTATGGCGGCTACGCCAGCCGCTGGCTGCATGCCGTTGCCGGACTCGCCGCGGCACTGCTGGCGGCTTCCGGCGCATGGCTGTGGCTGCAGCGGCGCACGGGCCCGCAGCACGCCTCCTGGCCCGCCCGGCTGGCACAGGCCGTGTGCCTGGGGCTGGGGCTGTCATGCAGCGCGCTGATGGCGGTTACCGGCCTGACGCCCGACACGCTGCCCGCCCGGCCCGAGCTGCAAGCCTGGACCTTCTGGTCATCCTGGCTCGGCGCGGCCGCGTACTTCCTCTGGCCCGGGCGCGGGAAAGGACGCGCCATGCCTGTCCTGCGGCTGGCCGGCGCGCTGCTGTGCGTAGCGGCGATCGCCAGCCTGCGCCATCCGCTCGATCACCCGCTTGGCGCCGGATTGCCGGTGCTGGCCTTCGACCTCGTTCTCATCCTGGCGGGCGCCATGCTCTGGCGCCTTGCTCGACTCACCCGGCATCACCCATCATGACCCAGCCCATACTTCCCTCCCGGTCCGGCAATCCCGCGCGCCTGCCCCGGTTGTTCTCCCTGTCGGACTCCCTTGCGGTCCTGCAGCCCGACGCCGCCGTCGCGCTCATGCCTTTCCATCAACGCAGCCTGCCCACGGGCGGCTGGCTCATCGGCATCAAGTCCATTTCCGATACCGCTTCGGTCCATGGCAATCATTGGGAACGGCACCCCCGCGGCGACGAGATCCTCACGCTACTGGAGGGATCGCTGCGCGTCGTGCTGAGCGCCGATTCGCGGGGCGAACACGAACTGCAGGTCGCCGCGGGCGAATCCCTCGTCGTTCCCCAGGGATGGTGGCACCGGCTCGAAGTGCGGCAGCCGGGCAGGTTGATGTTCGTGACGCCCGCCACCGACAGCGAGCACCGCTTGCACCGGCCTCTCGATGGAGCTGCGGACTGACATGACTGCCTTCTACTCCTCAACGCCGGCGCGGCGCGGTCCTTCGCGCCTGCAATGGCCGATGATCGCCTGCCTGTACGCCTCGCAGGGCATTCCCTTCGGGCTCGCGATGGAAGCGCTGCCCGCCATCCTGCGAGGCCAGGGAGCCAGCCTGTCCGCCCTCGCCTATCTTCCCCTCGTGAGCCTGCCCTGGGTCCTGAAATGCGGCTGGGCACCGCTCGTGGACAACCGCTGGTCGCCGCGCCTGGGACGCCGGCGCAGCTGGATACTGCCCATGCAGGCGCTGGTTCTCGCCATCTTGCTCGCGGTCATGGCGGTGGGCTTCACCCAGGCGACGCTGCCCTATCTGCTGGCGCTCTCGGTCGCGGCCTCGCTCGCCAGCGCCACGCAGGACATCGCCACCGACGGCCTGGTCGCCGAACAATTCGACAGCCGGACGCTGGGTACAGCCAATGCGGTGCAGGTGGCCGGCACCATGGTCGGCTTTTTCTATGGCGGCCCGGTATTCCTCATGGCCTATGCCCGGTCCGGCGCGCCGGCCGCCCTGCTGCTCTTGGCGCTGCCCATCGCGGTCAGCCTGGCACTGGCCGCCTGGTGGCGCGAACCGGCGCCATCGCCCACCCCGCTGGCGCTTCCCCGCCAGGCCAGCCTGTGGCGTTTCCTGGAATCGGGCCGGCATGCGTGGGCACTCATCGCCGCGGCCTTCCTGTCCGCCGTGACGGTGGTCGCGTGCCATGGACTCTCCCGGCTGCTGCTGGTCGATGCGGGATGGCCGCTGGAAAAAATCGGCCAGGTCGGCATGGCGGGCGGCGCGATCACCATTACGCTGGGCTGCGGAGGCGGCGCCTGGCTGGTGTCGCGCCTGGGAACCTGGCCGGTGTTCTTCGCCGGCATCGCCGCCGCCGGCATCGCGGCCGCGCTGTGGACCGCCTTGGCCTGGGTCTCGCCCGCACTGCCCGTCTACGCAGTGTGGCTGGCGACCCTGCTGGCCAGCTTCGGCGCCGGCAGCGCATCGGTTGCGATGATGACCGCGGCCATGCGCTTCGCCCATAGCCGCGATCAGGCCGGCACCGACATGACCGCCGTGCAAAGCATGCGCGACCTGGGCGAAATGGCGGCCTCCTCCTCGCTGATGGCGCTGGCCGCCATGGTGGGCTACAGCGGCGGCTTCATGGTCGGCCTGGGCCTGGCCCTGGCCACGCTCCTCTTCACGCCGGCCTTGCTGCGGCAGCGTCCGGCCGCGCCCCGAAACGGCTCGCGATAGGCGGGTGCTACTCCGAGGCTTCGTCGAAGCCCCCCAGCGTCTTCATCAGGTGCGCATGGAGGTTGAACGGCCGGCGCCGCGAGCGCACCCGTACATAATCGCCCGAAGGCTGCTGCTGCCACGCCAGCTGGTTGTCGCGCAAGGCGAAGGTGAACGCCTCGTCGATGACCCGCCTCTTCAGGGCCTTGTCCAGGACGGGGAAGGCCACCTCGATGCGGCGGAAGAAATTCCGGTCCATCCAGTCGGCCGAAGCCAGGTAGACGACCTCCTGGCCGTCGTTGAGGAAATAGAACACACGCGAATGTTCAAGGAAGCGGCCGACGATGGATCGCACGGTGATGTGCTCGGACAGGCCCGGCACGCCAGCGCGCAGGGTGCACACGCCGCGCACGATCAGGTCGATGCGCACGCCGGCCCGGCTCGCCTTGTAGAGCTCTTCGATGATGGAGGGCTCCAGCAGCGAGTTCATCTTGGCCATGATCCGCGCAGGCTTGCCCGCGCGGGCGTGGCGCGCCTCGCGGCGGATCAGGGCGACCATGGTTTCGTGCAGCGAGAACGGGGCCTGCAGCAGGCACTTGAGATGGCGCCTCGCTCCCAGTCCGGTCAGCTGCGAGAAGATCTGGTCCATGTCCTCGCACAGCCGCGGATCGGCGGTGAACAGGCCGAAGTCGGTATAAAGGCGCGCCGTGCTGGGATGGTAGTTGCCGGTGCCCAGATGTCCATAGCGGCGTATCCGGCCACGCTCGTGGCGCAGCACGAGCGCCATCTTCGCGTGCGTCTTGTGTCCCACCACGCCATAGACCACGTGCGCGCCCACCTCTTCCAGCCGGGCGGCCCAATTGATGTTGGTCTGCTCGTCGAAACGCGCCATGAGTTCGACCACCACCGTCACTTCCTTGCCCGAACGTGCCGCCGCCAGCAGCAGCTGCATCAGTTCGGAATCCTCGCCGGTGCGATAGATGGTCTGCTTGATGGCAACCACGTTGGGATCGGCAGCCGCCGCGGTCAGGAAATCGATGACCGGCTGGAATGACTGGTAGGGATGGTGCAGCAGCCGGTCCTGCTCGGCGATGGCCTTGAAGAGCGCGTCGGGGGTCAGGTTGCGTTGCTCGAAGGGCGCCGGGATCGGCGCCCGGAACGGCGGGAATTTGAGATCGGGCCGATTGATGCCGTTCACCAATTGCATCAGCCGCGCCAGGTTGACCGGGCCGTCCACGCGATAGGCGTCGGCCGGCGTCAGCGAAAACTCCTTGAGCAGGAAGTTCTCCAGTTCCCGGGGACTGGAATCGGCCAGCTCCAGCCGTACGCCGTCGCCGAAGTGCCGCTGGGTCAGCTCGCCCTGCAATGCCTGGCGCAGATTGGTGATTTCTTCGTCGTCGACGAACAGGTCGCTGTTGCGGGTCAGCCGCCACTGATAGCAGCCGTCCACGGTCATGCCCGGGAACAGGTCGCCGACGAACGCCTGCATGAACGAGGTCAGCATGACGTAGCCATGCGGATGCCCCGAGAGCTCCGGCGGCATCTGGGTCAACCGGGGCAAGGCGCGCGGCGCCTGCACGATGGCGATGGCGACGTTGCGGCCGAACGCGTCGCGGCCCGACAACTCGACGGCGAAGTTCAGGCTCTTGTTGAACACGCGGGGAAAGGGATGGGCGGGATCCAGGCCGATAGGCGTCAGGAGCGGCATGACGTCCATCCGGAAGACCTCGTGCGCCCAGGCCCGTTGGGCGGGCGTCCAGCTCTGCGCCATGTGCAGGACGATGCCTTCGGCCTGCAGACGCGGCAGGATCTCGCGATTCAGCAAATCGTACTGGCGCTGCACCAACGCGCGGGCGGCGGCCGAGACCCGCTGCACGACCTCCTCGGGAGTCAACCCGTCCAGGCCCTTGGCGCGCGGATTCTGGCGCACCTGCTCGTGCAGGCTGGCGACGCGGATCTCGAAGAACTCATCCAGGTTGGAGGCGACGATGCACAGGAAACGCAGCCGTTCGAGCAAGGGAGTATGCTCGTCTTCGGCCAGCGCCAGGACCCGTTCGTTGAATTTGAGCAAGGCGAGCTCTCGATTCAGGAACAGTTCTCGGGCAGGCAATCTGGCAACCATGGGGTATCCGCAGCGATCAATGCATATCTGGTGGGATGCTATTTTTGCGTCAAAATGATGACTAACTTATGACAGTGCAACCATTCTGTCATCCAAGCGCCTTATTCTTCCAGCTCGCATTCTTTTCCCGCCGCCCCTCATGACCCAGTTGCTCGCCGCCGTAGACCTCGGCTCCAATAGTTTCCGGCTGGTGATCGGCCGGGTCGTCGACGAAGGGGGAACGATCCAGATCTACCCCGTGGACCGGCTCAAGGAAACCGTCCGGCTGGCCGCGGGCCTGCGGTCCGACAAGACGCTCGACGCCCCCACCAAGGAATTCGCGCTGGAGGTGCTGCGCCGTTTCGGCGAGCGCCTGCGCAGCTTTCACCCGGAGCGGGTGCGGGCCGTCGCGACCAATACGTTCCGGGTCGCGCGCAACATCACGGAGTTCCTGCCCCAGGCCGAGGAAGCCCTGGGCTTTCCGATCGAAGTCATCGCCGGCCGCGAAGAGGCCCGCCTGATCTTCTCCGGCGTCTCGCACTCGCTGCCCCCCTCTTCCGCCAAGCGCCTGGTGGTCGACATCGGTGGCGGTTCGACCGAGTTCATCGTCGGCCGGCGGTTCGAGCCGGAGTTGATGGAATCGCTGTACATGGGCTGCGTCAGCTTCAGCCGCGCCTACTTCCCGGACGGCATCGTCGACGCGCATGCGATGAAGCAGGCCGAAATGGCGGCCCGGCGCGAGATCGAAGTCATCGCGCGCCAATACCGCAAGGCCGGCTGGCAGGAGGCCTACGGCTCCTCCGGCACGAGCAAGGCGCTGGGCGCCATCCTGACGGAGTCGGGCTTCTCGGAGTACGGCATCACCCGGCGCGGCATGGACAAGCTCAAGGACAGGCTGATCAAGGCAGGCACGGTCGAACGGGCGCAACTGGCCGGCATCAAGCCCGATCGCGTATCCGTCCTGCCCGGGGGGCTGGCCATCATGAGCGCGATCTTCGACGAGCTCGGCATCGACCTCATGCGCCCGGCCGACGGCGCCTTGCGTGTGGGCGTCCTGTACGACCTGGCCGGCCGCGACGCCGCGCTCGACAAGCGCGACGATACCGTGCGGCAGTTCATGAACCGCTACAAGGTGGACAAGGCCCAGGCCGCCCGGGTCCGGCAGATGGCGCTGGGGCTGTTCCAGCAGCTGGTGCCGACGCCCGCGGCGGAACACGAGGAATTGACCCGGATCCTGGGCTGGGCCGCCGATCTGCATGAAATCGGCCTGTCCATCGCCCACAACACGTATCACAAGCATTCGGCCTACATCCTGCAGCATGCGGACATGCCGGGCTTTTCCCGCCAGGACCAGACCCTGCTGGCGCTGCTGGCGCTGGGTCACCAAGGCAAGCTCGCCAAGCTCCAGGAACTCGTGAATCACGAAGAGCAATGGATCGCAATCCTGTGCCTGCGCCTGGCGGCCATCCTCTATCGGCGCCGCGAGGATATCGACAGCCCGCCGATCTCGGTGTCCGTCAAGGGATCGTCCATCATCGTCAAGACCGACGCCGGTTGGATGGGAGCCCACCCCCTGACCGATTTCACGCTGCGCGCCGAAGAATCAGAATGGCGCAAGGTGGGATTCACGTTCGAGCTGCTTGAGCTCTGAACGGATGCGGCGGGTAAGCCGCCGCAACAGCCTCACGCCTATCCGCCTGAGCCGCCGTGCGGACCGCAAGCGCCGGCGACGGGCCGGTCGCGCCGGCGCGGCCGGCCGGCCAGACGGCTCGCCGGCGTTCACGACCGCCTCGATGCCTGCGACTCGAGCCCGAAGTGCCGCCGATAGCGGTCATCCAGCGCGTCGATGGACAACAGCATCGGAAAATCGGCCGTGTTGAAATCGGCGTCCCAGGCGGGTTCGCCGCAGACGCGGGCGCCGACCTTCAGGTAGCCCTTGATCAGCGGCGGCACGCGCGTGGGAAGGTTGCAGTCCAGGCGCTCGACGGGCAGCCGGTGCAGCGGCTGCACGCGCAGCTCGCGCGCCTCTTCGATATGCGAAGCCACCGAGCGATAGACGCCCGCGGCGGTTGCGCCGTCGTCGCGCAAGCTGACGCTGGCGCAGCCGAACACGTAGCGATGGCCCGAGCGGCGCAGGAACTCGGCCAGCCCGGACCACAGCAGCATGATGACCGCGCCGCTGCGGTAGTCGCGGTGCGTGCACGAGCGGCCGAACTCGACCAGCTCGCTGCGTATGGCGTTCAGGCCCGAAAGATCGAATTCGGACTCGGAGTAGTACCCTCCGGCGTGGCGAGCCTGCTCGGGTCCCAGGATGCGATAGGTGCCGACCACGCGGTCGGTCTCCAGTTCGCGCACGATCAAGTGCTCGCACCAGGGATCGAACCGGTCCTCGTCGATGCCGTCGACGGCCGTCGGGAACACGGCGCCCATGTCTTCGGTGAAGACTTCGTAGCGCAACCGCTGGGCTTGTCGGACTTCTTCCCAGGAACGCGCCAATCCTACGGCCAGGGCGGGGATCTGGACACCGTCATGAAGCTCGTCGGCAAGGCCTCGACGCGCTTCGATGCGGGTGAATTCGAGCATATGCACACTCCTTGACAGGTGAGTCGAGTGTCGGTGCTGTGCGTTTCACGTCATTGACAGAATAATGACGGTACCATGACTCCAACACAATACCACCGCCCAGCCGGAAACGCCTGCTTACGAAAAGGCTACACGAACTCCGGATTGACCACGGCCTTGACGACTACCTGGAAATCCTCGTCGCGCTGGCGGCGGGCGAGCCACCACAGGCCGCCTTTTTTCAGGCTCCAGGGCAGGTCCACCCCGGCCAGCAGCGTGCTGGCCACCCGGCCCAGCGTCGGCTGGTGGCCGACGACCAGCACGGGCCGGCGCGACAACGGCCAGCCGGTTGCCGCCAGCACGTGAGCCGGCGCGGCATCGGGCGCCAGTTCAGGAACGACGGCGTATTCCAGGCCCAGGGCGTCCGCGGTCTGACGGGTGCGCACGGCGGGGCTCGCCATGATCTGCAAATCGGCGGGCGCGTGGGCCCGCAGCCAGTTGGCGACGGCCTCGGCCTGCTTGCGTCCGCGGCGGGTCAGCGCGCGCTGCAGGTCGTCCTGGCCGTCTTCGGCCTCGGCATGGCGCCAGAGGATCAGGTTCATGGATGATGCTTGTATCGTCATAATCGAGAATCCCGATTTTGCCGGCGGGCCATGACCGGCGCTTGACAGGAACGCCGGCGCGGGCGGGACCCGGACGTCAACCGCCCCCTAGCGCAGGCTGGCCGACAAGGCGTCCAGGCAGCCGTCGACGACGGCTTCGTCGGCCGCCTCGACCATCAGCCGCAGCTTGGGTTCGGTACCGGAGGCCCGGATCAGTACGCGGCCCCTTCCCTCCAGCCGCCGCTCGACTTCCTGTCGCGCCCGCGCCAGCCCTTCGTGGCTGTGCCAGTCCAGGCCCGGCGCCAGCGGCACGTTCACCAGCTTTTGAGGATACAGCTGCAAGCCGTCCAGCAGTTCGGCCAGGGTCCGCCCCTGCCGCTGGACGGCCGCCAGCACCTGCAGCGCCGCCACGATGCCGTCGCCGGTGGTATGGCGGTCCAGGCAAAGCAGGTGGCCGGAGCCCTCGCCGCCGTAGAGCCAGCCCTTCTTCTGCAGCATGGCCAGCACGTAACGGTCCCCCACCGCCGCCCGGGCGAAGGGGATGCCGAGCTCGTGCATGCGGTGCTCGAATGCCAGGTTGGTCATTTGCGTACCGACCACCCCGGAGACGGGTCCGCCGCGCATGCGGTCCGTCACGATCACGTACAGCAGCTCGTCGCCGTTGTAGCGCCGGCCGGCCCCGTCCACCATCAGGAGCCGGTCGGCGTCCCCGTCCAGCGCAATGCCCAGGTCGGCCTTCTGCGCCACGACGGCGGCGGCCAGTGCGTCCAGGTGCGTGGCCCCGACGCCGTCGTTGATGTTCATTCCGTTGGGCGCACAGCCTATGCAGCTCACGGTGGCGCCCAGTTCTTCGAACACGCTGGGGGCGATGTGGTAGGCGGCGCCATGGGCGGCGTCGATGACCAGCTTCAGGCCGGACAGGTCCAGGTCGTTGGGGAAGCCGCTCTTGCAGAATTCGATATAGCGGCCGGCGGCGTCGTTCAGGCGCTTGGCCCGTCCCAGCCTTTCCGACGACACGCAGCCGACCGGCTCGCCCAGCGCCGCCTCGATGCGCAGCTCCACGTCGTCGGGCAGCTTCATGCCGCTGGACGAGAAAAACTTGATGCCGTTGTCGTAGTACGGGTTGTGCGAGGCGCTGATCACGATTCCCGCCGACAGGCGCAGCGCGCGGGTCAGGTAGGCGATGGCCGGCGTGGGCATGGGCCCGGCCAGCAGCACGTCGATGCCTGCCGCGGACAAGCCGGCCTCGAGCGCCGATTCCAGCATGTAGCCGGAAATCCGCGTGTCCTTGCCGATGAGTACGACTGGCCGGCCGCCTTCCCGGTGCTCGGCGGTAAGCACGCGGCCCGCGGCATAACCCAGGCGCAGGGCGAATTCGGCATTGATGACCTTGGACCCGACCTTGCCGCGTATGCCGTCGGTTCCGAAATACTTGCGTCTTCCAACCATCGTGGGTGGCCCCCGTTGTTCTTGTTGCCTTGTTGCTCGCCGGACCGGGTGCCGGTCACTCTTCCCAGGCCTGCACCGCACGCCAAACCTTGAGCGCGTCGACCGTGGCCGCGACGTCGTGGACCCGGACGATGGCGGCGCCGCGATCCACCGCGGCCAGCGCCGCCGCGACGCTGCCGGCCACCCGTTCCCCAACGGGCTTGCCTGTGACGGCGCCGATCATGGTCTTGCGCGATACTCCTATTAGAAGCGGATACCCGAGGGCGCCGATAGTCGGCAAACTACGCATGAGCGCATAGTTGTGGGCCGTGGTCTTGCCGAATCCGAACCCCGGATCGACGCAGATCCGCTCGGGCGCCACCCCTGCCGCCAGCAGACGTTCGGCCTGCTCCCGCAGGAAAGCGGCGACATCGCCGACCACGTCCGCATAGACCGGCGCCTGCTGCATGGTGCGGGGCTCGCCCTGCATATGCATCACGCAAAGCCCGGCGGTTCCCCGCGCCACTGCCTCGACCGCGCCGGGCTGCCTGAAACCGTAGATGTCGTTGATCATGTCCGCGCCCGCGTCCAGCACCGCGCGCATCACGGCAGGCTTGAACGTGTCGACCGACAACGGCACCCCGCAGTCCCGCAGCGCCTCGATCAACGGCAACAACCGCGCAAGCTCGTCCCCCAGCGACACCGGCTCCGCCCCCGGCCGGGTGGATTCCCCGCCGATGTCCAGCATGTCGGCGCCTTCCGCGATCAGTTGCCGCGCATGGGCAATGCCGGCGTCCAGCGCGAGATTCTTCCCCCCGTCGGAAAAGGAATCCGGGGTGACATTGATGATGCCCATGACGAGCGGGCGGGACAGGTCCAACTCGAAACGGCCGAAAAGCCCTTCCTTACGCACTGAAGCGCGCCCCCTTTTGTGAGCCCCCACGCTCCGCGGCAGCTCCTCGAGGGAGCGATGTGAGTCGGCCGGTCGAGCTGCATCCTCCGCATCTTGGATCGGAGTCAGAGGATTGGGGTGCGGAATACTGCATGCGTGCTTTTTCGCTCTCGGCAAAGGCAAAGGGCGGCAAGAACGCCGCCCCCCATCAGCCTGGTAGTCCCCCAGGATGCGGTGGATCCGGCTCCGCCGGTCCACTCGCATCGCCCCCCTGGGGGGGCGCGCGTAAGCGCGTAGGGGGTGTCTCTACGCCGGCGCAGTCGCGTTCTGCGCCACGCCGCCGGTGCTGGGCGGCGTATTCGGCGGGGTGTTCGCCGAATCGGACGCCTTGGGCGGCCGCGGCGGGCGGCCGTCGATGATGTCGTTGATCTGGTCGGAGTCGATGGTCTCCCATTCGAGCAGCGCCTTCGTCATCGCTTCGACCTTGTCGCGGTTGTCCTCGAGGATCTTGCGCGCCACGGCGTACTGTTCGTCGATGATGCGGCGGATCTCGGCGTCGACCTTCTGCATGGTCGCCTCGGACACCTGGGTCGTCTTGGTGATGCTGCGGCCCAGAAAGACCTCGCCTTCGTTCTCCGCATACACCATGGGGCCCAGCGTGTCGGTCATGCCGTAGCGGGTGACCATGTCGCGGGCGATCTGGGTGGCCCGCTCGAAGTCGTTCGAGGCGCCGGTGGTCATCTGGTTCATGAAGACCTCCTCGGCGATGCGTCCGCCGAACAGCACCGCGATGGTGTTCAGCATGCGGTCCTTGTCCATGCTGTAGCGGTCTCCCTCGGGCAGCTGCATGGTCACGCCCAGCGCGCGGCCGCGCGGGATGATGGTGACCTTGTGCACCGGATCGGTCTTGGGCAGCATCTTGGCGACGATGGCATGGCCGGACTCGTGGTACGCGGTGTTGCGGCGCTCTTCCTCGGGCATGACGATGGAGCGGCGCTCGGCGCCCATGATGATCTTGTCCTTGGCCTTCTCGAAGTCCAGCATGTCCACCGTGCGGCCGTTGCGGCGGGCGGCGAACAGCGCGGCCTCGTTCACGAGGTTGGCGAGGTCCGCGCCCGAGAAGCCGGGCGTGCCGCGGGCCAGGATGGTGGCGTCGACGTCGGACGACACCGGCACCTTGCGCATGTGGACCTTCAGGATCTGCTCGCGGCCGCGGATGTCGGGCAGCGGCACCACGACCTGGCGGTCGAAGCGGCCCGGGCGCAGCAGCGCCGGGTCGAGCACGTCGGGACGGTTGGTGGCGGCGATGACGATGATGCCCTGGCCGGTCTCGAAGCCGTCCATTTCCACCAGCATCTGGTTCAGGGTCTGCTCGCGCTCGTCGTTGCCGCCGCCCAGGCCGGCGCCGCGCTGGCGGCCGACGGCGTCGATTTCATCGATGAAGATGATGCAGGGAGCGTGCTTCTTGGCGTTCTCGAACATGTCGCGCACGCGGGCCGCGCCCACGCCGACGAACATCTCGACGAAGTCGGAGCCCGAGATGCTGAAGAACGGCACCTTGGCCTCGCCGGCGATGGCACGCGCCAGCAGCGTCTTTCCGGTACCCGGCGAGCCCACCATCAGCACGCCGCGCGGGATGCGGCCGCCCAGCTTCTGGAACTTGGACGGGTCGCGCAGGAAATCGACCAGCTCCTGCACGTCTTCCTTAGCCTCGTCGCAGCCGGCGACGTCGGCGAACGTGACGGTATTGGAGTTCTCGTCCAGCATGCGGGCGCGCGACTTGCCGAAGTTGAACGCGCCGCCGCGCCCCCCGCCTTGCATCTGCCGCATGAAGAATATCCATACGCCGATCAGCAGCAGCATCGGGAACCAGGAGACGAAGATGCTCATGAAGAGCGAGGGCTCTTCCTTGGCCTTGCCCGAGACCTGCACGCCGTATTTCATCAGGTCGCTGACCAGCCAGAGGTCGCCGGGAGACGTGATGGTGTAGGGACGGCCGTCGGTGGGCGTGACGCTCAGCACGTCGCCCTGGATGTCGACTTTCTGGATGCGGCCCGCCTTGGCCTCTTCCATGAACTGGGAATAGGACACGGTGTCCTGCGGGCGGGTGCGGCCTTCGAACTGTTTGAACACGGTAAACAGCACGAAAGCGATCACCATCCAGACCGCGACTTTGGAGAACATGTTGTTCAAGGTCGATCTCCTACTTGGATTGCCGATCGGTCGACCTGCCGGGAGGTCCCGGCCCGATCGGACACTAAGTCCGATTCTACTATTGTCCGCCGCCGGGATACTTCAGCCCGACCCCGACGAGAAAGGTTTCCGAGGATTTGTCGCGCGACGCCTTGGGCTTGCGCTCCACCACCCGGCGGAAAGTCTGCTTGAAGCTTTGCACGATCTGGGAAAAGCCGCTGCCATGGAACGCCTTCACGATGAGCGCCCCCTCGGGCTTGAGGTGGGCCTGCGCAAACTCCCGGGCCAGGTCGCACACGTGCTGGATCCGGGCCGCGTCAGCCACCCCGACGCCGGATAGATTGGGGGCCATGTCGGAAATAACAAGGTCCACCGGCTGGTTGCCCAGCAGCGTCTCGAGCTGTTGCAGCACCTCTTCCTCGCGAAAATCGCCCTGGATGAACTCCACGCCGGCGACCGGCTCCATCGGCAGCAGGTCCAGCGCGATGATCCGTCCCCGGATAGTACCCTGGGGACCGGCCAGCCGCTCGCGCGCCACCTGGGACCAGCTCCCGGGCGCCGAACCGAGGTCGATGACCACGTCGCCCGGCTTGAGGAGTTTCTCGGTATCGAGGATCTCGGTCAGCTTGAAGGCGGCCCGGGCACGATACCCCTTCTGTTGCGCGAGCTTCACATAAGGGTCGTTGATGTGCTGGTGCAGCCAGTTCTTCGAAAACTTGTTCTTTGCCATATTTGCCCAGTTTCCTGGGTCGGTATGTAGAAAATCCCGTGCGGGAGTGCGGCGAATCCGCCAATATCGGGAGCATACTGCGACCGGAGGATCGCGCCCCGCTCCCGGCTCCCGTACAATCTCGAAATGCCAGTCCTTGACATCAATTCACAATTGCGCAGCGCCCTGCGGGCCGCTGCCCATCCGCTCAAGCCTGTCGTCCTCATCGGCGACAAGGGCCTGAGCGACGCCGTCCTCCAGGAAATCGACCGCAACCTGACGGCCCATGGCCTGATCAAGGTGCGAGCCGGCGGCGAAGACCGCGCCGTACGCGACGAACTGCTCTACCGGATCTGCGACGAGCTCGCCTGCGCGCCGGTGCACCACCTGGGCAAGATCTTCATCCTGTTCCGGCCCACCGAGCGCGATCCCGACGCCACCGCCCTGCTGGGCGCCCGCAAGGCCAAGTCCGACGTGGCCGCACTTGGCACGGCCGCGCGCAAGGCCAACGAGGCCCACGTGCCGAAGAAACTGGCGGTGGTCGGCAAGCCGGCCCCCACCCGTTCGCGCAGCGAGCGGCCGGAGCGGGAACGCGATGCGGGCCCGATGACGGCACGGGAACGCTACCTGGGCACCGACAAGCGCCAGCGCCCGTCCACGCGCGAGGAAACCGGCTCGCGCCGGGGTGCGGCCCGTACCGCGGCGCCCCGCCGCCCCGGCGGCCTGGGATCGACCCTGGGCGCCGCCCGCAAGTCGGCGGATCGGCCGGCAGCCAAGCGCGCGGGCAGCGCGCTGTCGTTGCGCGCCGGCGCCCGGACCCGTCCCGCGGGCGGTGGTCAGCGCACCACGGCCACCAGCCGCAAGCCCAGGACCGCCACCAAGAAATAAAGCACGCTCGACACCCCGTGCCAGGTTCCGAAATCCGCCCAGGCGGGTACGGACTGGCCGGCGGCGATCAGCGCCCGCCCGTAGTCCATCACGGGCCGGGTGCCGAAATACCCCAATCCCACTCCTACCGCCATGAGCAGCACGGTGCGGCGCCCTCGCACGCCCAGCGCCAGGCCCCGCCCAAACCGGTCGGCCACCAACATCAGCAAGGCCACCAGCAAGCCGCCATAGGCCAGCAACCGGAACAACGACCCCGCCGTTCCCGCGGCCCGCATCGGTTCAAGCTGGGAAAACAGGAGCGGCACGACCAGCAGCCCGATCGTCCAAAGCGCCCCGCACCACAACGCCGCCAACAGCCGCACCACAGTGGCCATGATCACTCCAATGGATGGGGAAGGCAAAGGGAAGGCCCACCCCCTCCGCGCTTCGCGCGTCCCCCTCAAGGGGGCGGCGCTGGAAGGAGAGACCACCCCTCGCGGCTTACGCCGCACCCCTCAAGGGGCGGCGCTGGCGGACCGGCAAAGCCGGATCCGCGGCGCCCTGGGTCTAGTGAGGGTTTCTCAAATTGCCACACCGTTGCTACCGCTGGCAGCCAGCGAAGCACCGGCGCCACACCCCGAGATAACGGCACTAGACCCAGGATGCGGTGGATCCGGCTCCGCCGGTCCACCCGCATCGCCCCCTGGGGGGCGCGCGCAAGCGCGTAGGGGGGGGTTATATATACCGAACGTCCAACACCTCGTACTCCCGGACGCCCGAAGGCGCCTGCACTTCCGCCACGTCACCGACCGTCTTGCCGATCAGCGCGCGCGCAATGGGACTGGACACCGAGATGAGGTTGGCGCGGATGTCGGCCTCGTCGTCGCCGACGACCTGATAGGTGACTCGCTCGCTGGACTCGAGGTCCTCGAGGTCCACGGTGGCGCCGAACACGATGCGGCCGCCGGCGTCGAGTTCGACCGGATTGATGATCTGCGCGTTCGAGAGCTTGGCCTCGAGCTCTTGGATACGGCCCTCGATGAAGCCCTGTTTTTCCTTGGCGGCGTCATACTCGGCGTTCTCGGACAGATCACCCTGGGCGCGAGCGTCGGCAATCGCGTTGATCACCGCGGGGCGCTCCACCGTCTTCAGGCGATGCAGTTCCTGTTTCAGGCGCTCGGCACCGCGCGCGGTCAGCGGAATGGCAGCCATGTGTACTTCCTTTACGTCTGTTGGATCCCCACCCGGAACACGGCGCACGCGGCCGCCTGCCGCGCCGGCGGCGCGACTGCGGGATGGGCGAAATGAAAAATAAAACCCCGGCTCGATCAGAACCGGGGCGATCAATGTAGATTGTCCGAAAACTAAAGGGAACGCGCAAGCGCCCTCGGGCAAACTTTACTATCTGAAATCCAAGGGTTATCCCTAGGCATGCTAATCGCCAACCAGGCGCAAATCCTTGAGCACGGCCCGGATTTCGGCGTACTGGCGGTCCAGGTAGGCGACGGCCTGGTCGGGCGGCAGGAAATGCTCGCGCAGCTGATTGGTCTGGAGAAACTCCTGCCACTCCGGGGTCCGGGTTGCCTCGCGCAAGGCCTCCACCCAGTAGTCGCGCTGCCGGGGGGTAATGCCCTTGGGCGCCAGCACGCCCTGCGACGACAGCCCGACTACGTCGATGCCCTGCTCTTTCCAGGTCGGGGCCACCGCCAGCGTGCCTTCCAGCCGCTGCGGCGCATCGACCGCCAGCACCCGGATGCGGCCGCTCTTGATATGCGCGACGACATTGGGGGTGGACGAAGAGACCACGTCCAGATGGCCGCCCAGCAGCGCGTTGAGCGACTCGGCCGACGATTTGAACGGCACCACGGTCAACCTGCCGATGTCCACGCCGCCGAGCTTGAGCGGACGAGCGATGCCGATGTGGATATGGTTGCCGAGCGAGGAAGCCACGCCAATGCTCAGGGACTGCGGATCGCGCCGAAGGGCCTCGATGAGGTCCCGGCCAGTCTTGATGGGGGAGTCGGCTCGAACCGCGACGGTCACGAACTCATCCAGCAGCACCGCGATGGGCGTGAAATCGGAGTACGTCACGTCGAGCGTACCGTTCGCGCGGCCGGTCAGCAGCGTGGACCCCAGCGTCGTCAGGTAATGGGGATTGCCGGCATTCTGCTGCAGCACGTTGAGGGCGATCGCATTGGAGCCGCCCGGCTTGTTCGTGACCACGACCGCGGGCGCCAGCTTGCGGATCTCGAGAATGTGTCCCAGGCGGCGCGCGGCCATGTCGAGCGCGGCGCCGGGCCCCGACGGGACGATGTATTCGATCTTGCCCTCGGGCTTCCAGCCCTGTTCGGCGGCGAGCGCCGCGGCGCCCGGCAACCATGCCGACAACAACAGCGAAAGCGAAATGACGAAACGGGATTGCATGCGGACACCACGCGACGGAATGCGGCGGCACGGGCCGCCGGGATCGGACATGGCATCCAGCCTAGAGAGGCCCGGCATGGAAGAAAAAGAATAAAAACGGATGTCGTTATGCGGTTTTGGCAGGCGCCCACGCGGCATGCAGACGGATTTGGATATGACGAAAATGCAGTTGGGGCCGCCGTCTCGCGCTTCCTAGAATCGGGGCTTGCCTGCACAGGAGATGCCCATGAGCGCCGTTCTCGCCGCCCCGCCCTCGACCATCGACGTCCTGCCCCAATCCGCGCACATCGGCGCCGAGATCCGCGGCGTCGATCTGTCGCGTCCGCTCGACCCGGCCCAGGTCGCCGATATCCGCAATGCGTTGCTGCGCTGGAAAGTCCTGTTCTTTCGTGACCAGCCTCTTACCCACGCCCAGCACGTCTCGCTCGCCCGCCAATTCGGCGAACCCACGATCGGCCATCCGGTATTCGGCTTCGATCCGGACTACCCCGAGATCTATTCGGTGGCGCGCGACCGCAAGAAGGCGCGCTACCAGGGTGCCGAAACGGTTCGCCCCTGGACCGGCTGGCATACGGACGTCACCGCCGCCATCAATCCTCCCTACGCCTCCATACTGCGCGGCGTCGTCATTCCGCCCTATAGCGGCGATACGCAATGGACCAACCTGGCGGCGGCCTACCAGGCGCTGTCCGAGCCCCTGCGCAACTTCGTGGACGGCTTGCGCGGCCTGCACCGCTACGTCGCGCCGCAAGGCTCGACGGCCACCGCGGACTTCCTCGACAAGGTGCAACGCAGGCCGCTGTTGACGGAGCATCCACTGGTGCGCGTGCATCCCGAGACCGGCGAGAAATCGCTGATGATCAGCCCTACCTTCCTGCAAAGCATCGTCGGGCTCGCGCCGCGCGAAAGCCAGCAGATTTTGGAGCTGCTGTTCGAGCACGCCATACGGCCGGAGTTCACCGTGCGCTTCAAGTGGGAAACGGGCAGCATCGCCTTCTGGGACAACCGCTCGACGGCGCACCTGGCGCCGCAGGACGTCTTCGCCACGGAGTTCGACCGGCAGTTGTACCGGATCACGCTGGGCGGCGAAGTGCCCGTGGGTCCGGACGGGCGGCCCTCGGTGGCGCTGGAAGGAGATCCGATCACGGCGGCGCGGGCGCTGCAGGAATAGGCGGCGCGGCGCTCGCGGGCCGCCCCTGCGCGCAAGGCCGGCAGCGCGGGACGGACGTCCGCGCCGACTATGACGAAGGGCGCCCCCCTCACGGGAAAGCGCCCTTCCGGCTGGCACGAATCCGGTCGTCGTCAGACCACCGAGCGGTGCAGCTCCTGCAGCGAATACACTTGCAAGCCGGCGCCCTGGCGCATGTACTGCATGCCTTCGACCGCCGCCCAGGCGCCCGCCACCGTCGTGTAGTAGGTGACGCGCGAGGCCAGCGCCGAGGTGCGGATGGCGCGCGAATCCGCGATCGCGTTGCGGCGTTCCTCGACGGTGTTGATGACCAGCGAGATCTCGCCGTTCTTGACCATGTCGACGATGTTGGGCCGCCCTTCGGTGACCTTGTTGACGATCTTCACCGGGATGCCGGCGGCCTCGATGGCGGCCGCGGTGCCGCGCGTGGCAACCAGCGAGAAGCCCAGCGCATGCAGGCCGCGTGCCACGGCGATGACCTTGCCCTTGTCCTCGTTCTTGACGCTGATGAAGGCGGTGCCGCTTTCGGGCAGGCGCACGCTGGCGGCCAGCTGCGACTTCACGAAGGCCTCGCC